>Ga0172371_10006948_pt1 | contig 16254 bp, 17 predicted proteins | sample Lak12m_FD_114543 | JGI IMG/M metagenome (GOLD analysis project Ga0172371, IMG submission 114543) | Freshwater microbial communities from Kabuno Bay, South-Kivu, Congo - kab_022012_12m | ecosystem: Environmental > Aquatic > Freshwater > Lake | place: Democratic Republic of the Congo: South-Kivu...
GAAGTCATGAACACTGTTGGCTTGCTTGGTGGGATTTCTGTTGGATTAAAGGCGGCATCTGTTTCGCGCATTACCGCGCCAATGAATTGGCAATCTATTACCAAGGCTCCACCTAGATCTGAATGATTAAAATTAGTGCCGTTGAATTTACATCGAATAATGGTGGCTTCATTAAATAGCGCGTTACTCATGTCAGCGCCAGAAAAATCGCAGTCGGTAAATGTAGCTTTATAGAAGTTTGTTTTATTAAAGGTTCCTGTTGCAGTGACGTTTGTGAGTTTAGCGTTTGTGAGGATAGCGCCAGAGAGATCAACTCCTACTAGCGTTATCCTTTCTAGTGAAGCGCCAGCTAGTTGCGCATTTTTTAAATTAGTTTTACCGCTTTTAAGGTTGTTAAGATCGCTTGCGCTAAATAGGATATTCTCTGCCTTTGGATTAATGATCTGTGGTATCAGGATGAAAAATATAAGAACCGTAATTATTATTCTTTTTAACATTGCCTATCTCCTTAAAAAATATTTTCGATAATTTTACTTTAATCAAGGTGCTTAAATAAAAGAAAGTATTAAGAAAAAGAAGAGGGCTAAGGCGGTGCTTCCGATGAGGACTCTTTGGGATGGTATTAGGTGAGGTTTAATTTGCCAGTCGTGGTAGGCGTACATGGCCAGTATTACAAGGCAAATGATTCTTGAGAATGCTAGTTGTAAAAGAATTGCTTGAATTGGTGAGTGGGTGTTAAGAGTAATTATGGCGAAGAAAATGGCTATTTCTAAAAGTTTGAATGGTAGGATTTTATGCGTTTTTTCTTCGGCTATGTAAAATTGTTCATATAGAAGAAAGAAGAATTCTAGGATAGCGATAAATTGAAAGCAAAAGAAAATTGAAGCCAGTTGTGAGGCGTTATTTAGCTTTGTCATGTAGCGTGCAATCAAGTTGTAGTTGAGCAGAATGAAAAATGCGAGTGGAGTTAAAAGAGCTGTCAACTTGGAGCTTATTAATGAAAAGGCATGTTTTTTAGTTGTTATAGGATGTTGTTTGATATTAGCAAGGAGAGCACTTGTTGGGTGGTTGATTCCGACTTTAATGATGGATTGGATTGATGTTGCAAGAGTGCTTGCAAAGTAAAAAATACCAACTTGATGGAAGCCAAAGCGTATAGCAAAGATTGGGGTTAAGAAATTGCTGGTAAAAAGGTCTTTGCTGGTCTTTAGTGTAAAGTTTAAAAATTTGGTTTTCCATATTCGTTTTACCAGGGTAGATATTGGTTGGTGTTTTGTTATTGAGGTTGTAGGAAGCGTCTTGTAAAATTTAAAAAATAAAAATGAAAACGCTGAAACTGAAATGAATGAATCCAGTAAGTGTGCCATTATTATTGAATTAAGATTTATCGTTGTATGATTTATAAGAAATGGCAGCCAAATTGTTCCTAGGTAAAATCCAAAGCTTATTAACTCTATCATGACTACTCGTTTGCTTTGAAAAGCTGTGTTAAGAAATGCTCTCTGAAAATATCGTACTGTTTCTAAAAGTATCAGGACTGGAACAGCTGCTATGGGTGCTAGTGACCCTATTTTATCTGCAGAATTAAGTGAAAATATTGTTGTGGATGCGATGATTATGATGCTAAGGAAAGTAGCGAATGGGATTATGTGTAGTTTGAAAAATATTTTACGAAATGAGTCTTTGCTTTCTGTGAAGATGTGAAAAAATGGTGTTATAGCTGGTGTAGATCCAAGGTCGGCTATGCGGTTGGAAAAATAAATAAATGAGAGAAAGTATCCTATAAAACCATAGAGTGATGAGTCTAGTAATAAAATTAGTCCCAAGTTGTGAAAAATTTTTACTGACTCATAAGCAAAGCTTCCAATGAGATTCCAGTAAAAAATTTTATTAAATTTTTTTGCGATATCTGCGGGAACTTGCAAGTTTGGCCTTTTACCTTCTTTATCGTCTGGTAAGTCTACGAAACAAGTTTTTATTATATGCTAGTGTTGCCCTAAAATCAATTGAGGTGGCTTGATTAAAAAACGTTGGTTGGACAGTCTTTTTTTATGTTTTTACAATAAAGACTTTAAAAGTAAGAGCGCTTTTGTTTAATGTTGAATCATCAGGGGGAGGGGGATGGGCTTGCGGAAGTTACAAAATAACTTCCGCAAGTTCTTTAACCCAAGTCTTACGAGTTAGAGCGCTTAAATATAAAAATGTTACTTTCGATTTCTTGTAACTGAGGATAATTGATAAGGTTTTTGACGTGAAATTCATCGGCTTGTTTTTTTATTTCACGTATTTTATTGTGCATTGATTCAATGTGAATTTGATTTTCAGGTAGAGATAATAAATATGCTAATTCTTCAATATGTGCATTTATTTTTTCGATTTTGGCCAAAGTATCTTCATTCTGTTGCTCACGTTGTTGTTTTGTTATCGCTGGTCGAATTTGCTTGAAAATTATTGGGGATGATGAAGAGGTGATTCTTAAATCTTGAGAGTTTGTCATTATGGGGTGGCTTATGAAGGAATTTGGTTTGTTGAAAAGCTTTTTTGTTAAAACAAAAATAAGCGCCAAAATAAGGAGACGACGAAACAAGTTTACCATAATCGATGCTCCATTTAATAACAGCAATTTCACCTCAGAATATACTTAAAATAAGCAGGTATTATTTTTTTGTCAAAGAATGTGTATTTCAAAATGTAATTTGTTTTATAAGGCTAACAGCGTGGAAGCGCTTGTGAAATCAGGGTTTTTGGTTTACTATGATTGTTACCTAGACTTTATTCGGTAGATCTTAGGTGGGTGTGTAGAAATTGTGACGAGAGGTGTTTGGATGAAGGTTGTTAGTGAGGGGTGTAGGTTTTTCATCTTGATTTCCTTCTTAGTAGCCTCGTGTTTAGGTGCTGAAGTTAATTCTCAGCGACCTCCCTTTTCAGCTTCAAATTATCATTGCAGGTGTATGCCTATTTTTAATGCCCCTATCTATAGATCTGTAAATTTATCGGATGTCTTTGATATTCACAAATTCTCTTGTGAATTTAAATCCTATATTCGTGATCTTCAGCAAATAGTTTTTTTGTTTGAAAGCCTTTTGGAAAAGGATGCGCCAAAATTAGTCGAGGAGCTGGCTTCTTTTAGTGTTGACATTAATAAGGGACTTTCTAACGAGGTTTCGCTTGCCTTAAAAAAATATGAGCAGGTTCTAAATCCAACAGAACGGAAAAATCTGACTTTATTATGCAAATATTTTTCACTTCGTCAAAACGTTCATGGCGTTCAAATGAAATTAAGCCGAGAAAATGCAGTTAATTTGATACATCAAAATGCAACATATTTAAATGTGCAAGAGTTGGTAAGCATGTTTGAACTAGAAGAAATAGTTTGCAAGGAGATGGGCAAACTTAACAAGCAAAAAATCTTGTTACATAAAGAGTTAAAGAAGACTTTTGATAATTTTCCATTTGAGCATTTTGCCTCAAAGCTAAGAACTAGGACGTTGAGTAGGGCTTTAAATGAAATTAAAGAAAAATCATCATTTACGATGTTTTTTGATTGTTGGAATGCTTTGAGTTGTTTTGATGCTGAGAATTTTAATATAGATTCGCAAACAAAATTCAATGGTATTTTTGAGGAAGACTTGCGTAATATATCCGGTGGTGATTATCAACTTTATCCTCAAAGTAGAATTGATCTAGCTTATACGTTGTTAAAGGATTTTACAGATGTTTTAACAGTGTTATATGTCTTTTTAATTGACCAGTCTGTAAAAAGTACAGATGTTTTAAATAATCAAGGCACAACCAATAAGCATTCTCGTCTTTCAATTTCCAATCTAGTTGACATCTATGATAAAATAAATAATTCACCTATTGTTGAGACCATTGTGGTTATTGGGGGTCTTATCGGTGAGTGCGCTAAGTTTATTGAGGTTTGGCAAAAGCAAAATCAGAAGCCATTTGCCAGTTGGCTTAAGGCCAATTGGGTTACGGTGCCTATTTTTGTTGGTGTGGTTGCTATAAAGCTTTTGAAATATTTAAGTGATAAAAAAAATAATGCGATAGCGGGGGTGCCTCATCTTGGCGAAAATGAATCCCCGAATATTAATGTAGATTTATTAGAATCACAATTCACGACGACGGTCGAAAAAATATAACGATATGAGGTAGGATAATTAGTGTGTAGGTAGGTGTTTTAAATTTAATAGTAGAGTAAGGGTGTTTACATGTTTAAGCTTAAGGATAAGGTAGTTTATCCAGGTCATGGGGTGGCCTTGGTAGACGAAATAATTGAAAAAAATGTTGGTGGAAAGCCAATCCATTTTTTGAAATTGGTTTTTTTGTTTAAAGATATGAATATTTTGGTTCCAACTTATAATATTTCTAACGTTGGAATTAGATATCCAAGTGACGAAGAAATAATGGAACAGGCTTTTGAAGAGCTGAACAAAAAACCCGAAAAGCGCCTAGAAAGCGTTGACTTTACACCAAGTGGATGGAATAAGCGTCACAAGGAATATCAGTTGAAAATCCAGAGTGGCAAGTTGTTAGATATTGCAAAAGTTTATCGCGATCTAATGTACATAGCTCAGCAAAAAGAATTGTCTTTTGGTGAGCGAACTTTGCTTAGTCAGCTTGAAGACTTGATGGCTCAGGAAATACAAATTGGCCGAAACGTTGAACGAGAGATAGCCTTCCAGGAGCTTAGAAATCCGTTTAAAAAACATGGATTTTTTAATACTCAGAACTGGTTAGAACAGGCTGCACCATCGCTAAGCTAAATTTGTAATAAAATTGGGATTGAGAATTGAACTTTGTTAATGGTAAGGCGTTGATTATTACCGGACCGACAGCGTCTGGTAAGACGTCTTTATCAGAGGACTTAGCAAATAGACTAGATATAGATATTGTCAATTCCGACATGGGGCAGTTTTACAAGCAATTATCAGTTGGGACAGCAAAGCCTGACTTCACGTTATATAAAAATCAACCACACTTGTTTAACGTGATTGATGGGCCGCTTGATGTCAACGTTGTTGAGTTTCGCAAAATGGTAGAGAGCGCTGTAGAAAATATTTGGGCAAGACGCCATTTGCCCTTACTTGTTGGTGGTTCACTTTTTTATATTAAGTCTTTATTTTTTCCACCCAGCGATCTTTCAAAAGTAGTTTGCAAGCAAATTTATTCTGAAGATTCTGATCTATGGGCCTTACTTAATAGCATTGACTCTGATCGAGCCAGAGAGCTTAATCCAAATGATATTTATCGCATCAAAAGAGCCTTGGATATTTGGTATTCGACACAGAAAAAACCGTCACAATTTAAACCACAATTTGCTCCGTTATTTAAAAAAACAATTATTATTTTTACGTGCCCGCCACGTGAAATTTTGCGAGAGCGCATAATTTTTAGAACTAAGCAAATGATTGAACAAGGCGGTTGGATAGATGAGGTTAGGCCTTTAGTTGGAACCGAATGGGAAACCTTTTTTAAATTAAAAGGCTTGATTGGTTATACGGAAGTAATCGAGTGGATAAAAGCCGGAGAAAAGGAATCAGATTTATCTTCTACGATACAAAAAATACAAGATTTGACTTGTCAGTACGCAAAACGACAAATAACTTTTTGGCAGAGTTTCAAAAAACAAATCCAACCATTCAATGATTTAATCGATATCATCGAAATCAGCAATTGCGAAGCCGATGCAATGCATTTGGTTAATGCAATTCAAGAATTTTTTCAAAAATAAAAACATCCTTTAGAGTGCTTTGTAATTAATTTTAATACTTCAGTTAGTTTGACCTGAAGTAGAGTAAAATATTTTTTGGTTACAAATATTTTCGAATTGGGGATTGGAAAAAAAAACGTTCTAGGGTAGACTTCTGATCATTGTGAAAGGATATAGTAATACAGTAGTAAGCTTTAAAGAGAAGGGTTATAACATGATTTATATTTTTAGAAAAGAAATGCGTAAATGGCACTCAGTTTTGTGGGTAGTATTTATTGCTATGGCCGTTAGCGGCGTTTCGTTTATGTTTTTTGGCGGAAAAGGTCGGGGAGATGTAAAAATAGCTTGGGTTAATGGCGAACCTATTCACTTTGATCAATACAGAATGGCTGTGCAAGAATTTCAGATGAGGGTGGAGTCTGTTAAAAATCTTGCAAGAATGTATGGTATTTCAGAGGATGTTTACCTCAAACTTTTGGGAATGGACAATCCTGATGAAATAGCTCTTGATACCTGTATTCGTGAAAAGTTGGTTGATCAGATCCAAAAAAGTTTTAATATCTATTTTGGTGCCAAGTACTTCAAAGATGAGATAATAAAGGCGATGCCAGCTGGTATTACAGATGAAGCAGGGCGAATCAATATGGAGGCTTATCAATATTACTTAAATAAACTATCAGTTACCCCAGCTGATTTTGAAGGAAAGAAGAAAGATGATTTGAAGCGTAATTTGATTATTCAATTCATGGCGGAATCTGGGTATATTCCTTCATTTGAGCTAAAGGAAATTTACAAAAGGCAAAATGCAAAAAAGAGTTTTGATGTAATGGTATTGCCGCTAGAACACTTTTTAAGTGAAGCTAAAAAGACCCCTCTGTCTGAAAAAGAGCTTCAATCATTTTATCAAGAAAATAAAGAAAATTATCGCGTTCCAGAGATGTGTAACGTTAGGTATTGGATGGTTTCTGTTGATGATTATGCAAAGCATTTAGATATTGATGAGCAAACAGCCAAAGCATTTTATGAGAAGAATAAATCTTCTACATATAGAATTCCTCCTAAAATCAAGGTACGTCACATTTTGATAAAAAATGGTAAAGATGCTGAAAAAACAGCTCAAGCGCTTATGAAAGAAGCGAAGGCCAATCCTGCAGGTTTTGCGGAGCTTGCCAAAAAACATTCTCATGATAGTGCTACAGCTAAAAATGGTGGCCTGCTTGATTATTTTGGCCGCAAAACTCATGATCAAATTTTTGAAAATGCTGCATTTAGACTTCAAAAAGAAGGTGATATTTCTGATGTTGTAAAAACGCCTACTGGTTTTGAAATAATTCAGCTTGCGGGTAGAATTTCAGCCTCAGAAAAGCCTTTTGATTCAGTAAAAGAAGAGATCATAAAAGCAATAAAATCGCGTAAAGCCTCTTCAGCTTTAAAGGGCGACTTGGAAATAATGATGCATGATGCTAGATCCAATTTAAGCGCTATTGAGTCATTTGTGAAAAAAAATGAATTGGAATCAAAAGAGATAGGTTGGTTGAGCGAAAAAGATGTTGAAGGTAAGGATATAAAAAGTCAAATAGCTCAAAAACTATTCGGCGCCAAAAAGGGCCGCGAATTTGGATATGTTGCGGTTGATGGTTCATTTGCGGTTTATCAAGTTGTTGGCGTGGAAAAGAGTTTCATAGCAAAATTGCAAGATGTTACTGGTTCAGTTTCAAACGCTATTTATGAAAAAAAAGCAAAAAAAATACTAGATACAACATCAAAAAGCGCAAAGCTTTCGCTAATTGGTAAACATGAGTTACTTAGTGATGTGGCTGGTAAACTTGGATTACAGGTTGTTACAACAGAAAAAATAGGTGTAAATGACAAGTTTAAGGGCTTTGATTCAGTAGAAGGTTTTGCACAGGCGGCATTTGAGCTTGATGATGCAGGACAAGCCCTTTTGTATGAGCACGAAAAAGGCTGCTATGTAGTGCAATTAAAACAAGTTGAATGGCCCTCAGAAGAATCGTTTGTCGCAGAAAAACAGAAACTTTCAGCAGCTGAACGGTCTAAAAATAATGGTCTAAACTCAAGGGCTTTTATTGCATCTTTACAGAGAAATGCTAAAATAGAGATCGATCAAAAAGTTGTTAATATGCTTAAAGGAAACGTAAGAGGTATCTAGGACTTGAACATGGATAAAACGCAGCTGAAAACACTAGCAAAACAATCATCTGAAAAAGTACAAGCGCTTGAGGCGGCTTTCACTCAAATTGATAAGCAATTTGGAAAAGGCTCAATTATGCTGCTGGGGCAAAAAGTTAATGCCCAGGTTGAGACAGTTTCAACTGGTTCAATACTAATTGACCAGGCTCTTGGAGTTGGAGGTCTTCCTAGAGGCAGAATAATTGAAGTTTTTGGGCCAGAAGCTTCAGGTAAAACAACAATGACACTTCACGTTGTTGCTCAAATGCAGAAAATCGGTGGTGTTTGCGCGTTTATTGATGCAGAACATGCCCTGGATCCTTCATATGCAGAAAAATTGGGCATTAATGTGAGTGACTTGATCATATCACAGCCTGATTTTGGTGAGCAGGCGTTGGAAATAACGGAAATGCTTGTAAGATCTGGCGCTGTTGATTTGATAATTATAGACTCTGTTGCTGCACTTGTACCTAAAGCCGAGGTTGAAGGTGATATGGGTGATAGCCACGTTGGTTTGCAAGCCAGGTTGATGTCACAGGCTTTGCGTAAGTTGACAGCAGTTGTTCATAAGTCAAAAACAGTTTTAATATTCATTAATCAAATCAGAAGCAAAATTGGTGGCCTTCCTTATGGAGACCATGAGACAACCACGGGCGGAAATGCTTTGAAGTTTTACTCCTCTGTAAGATTGGATATTCGCCGTATTGCTACTTTAAAACGTAACGATAAACCTTTTGGTAACAGGGTTCTGGTCAAAGTTGTGAAAAATAAGATGGCCCCACCTTTTAGACGAGCCGAAGTTGATTTGGTGTACGGCGAGGGTATTAGCCAAGAACTTGATGTTTTGGACGCAGCGTTAATGTGCGGTGTAGTACAACAAACAGGGGCTTGGTTTAATTTTGAAGGTGAAAAAATCGCTCAAGGGCGTGAAAATTGTTTGAAACGATTTAAAGATGACTCAGTTTTCTTTGACAAAGTGTTGGCGTCGGTTCGTGTGAAAATGAAAGAACAACCCAATCAGCCTGATAAGGAAGCAAGTAGTGAGTAAATTTATAAAAGAAAAAAATAGTGTGCCTGCAGAACATCTGATTAACGAGGCGATTCGTGCAGTGTCTATGTTGTTAATTGGCAACCAAGGCGAAAACTATGGCGTTGTTACGCGTAGTAAAGCTCTTGAATTGGCTGTACAAGCGGGTCTTGATCTGGTTCAGGTTGGTGAAAAAGATGGGCAAGCGGTCGTTAAAATTATGGATTATGGCAAGTTCTTGTATGAAAAAAAGAAACAAATGAACGAAGCCAAAAAGCATCAAAAGGTTATTCAGATAAAAGAAATTAAGATTAGGCCTAATATTGGCGACCAAGATTACAATACAAAGCTAAATCAAGCAGCGTTGTTCTTTGATGAAGGTAAGCGTGTTAAGTTTACTCTTCAGTTCAAAGGGCGTGAAGCTTCTATGATGGAAGACCTCGGTCCGCGCCTTTTTGCGCGCATTCATACAGGTCTACAAGAGCGTAGCGTTGGTTTGTTGGTTGAGGAAAAAGAAAGTCGTGGACCATCAGTGTGGTCTAAGATTTATTATGCTCGTGAAAAATAAGGTTACAAACTGAAAAGATAGTACAGTTTATATTGTAGAAACAATTGGTTTGTGATAAAGTAATGCGGTTAATTTAGTAATTTTTGAGATAAACGATTAAAACACAGGGATTTAAAGATGCCAAAAGTAAAAACACATTCTGGATGTAAAAAAAGATTTAAAAAAAATGCTAACGGCAAGATCAAGAGAGCTAAGGCTTTCAGAAGACATCATGCATGGGCAAAGACACATAAGCAGGTGCGCGACCTTCGTGGTGGTGTATTTATAGATGCATCAGCTGAGAAAAAAATCTTGTCATTAATGCCATATTAAAAGTTGATTGTTTTAATTTAGAATTCATTAAATTAGTTAATATCGAAAGTTAGACATGAGCAGAATTAAACGTGGTACAGTAACTCACAGAAGACATAAAAGATTATTAAAAAAGACAGAAGGTTTCTGGGGCCAAAGAAAAAATGTTTTCAAAAGGGCTAAAGAAACTTTAATGCGAGCAATGCGCTTTGCCTACATAAGCAGACGTTTACGTAAAAGAGACTTTAGAGGTCTTTTTATTACACGTGTAAATGCAGCTTGCAGACAAAATGGTCTTTCCTACAATGTTTTTATTCATTTACTTAAAAAAGCAGATGTTCAATTGAATAGAAAAATGATGAGTCAGCTTTCTATTTTTGAACCTAAAGCATTTACAGCCTTGGTTGCTTTGGTAAAAAAATAAAAATATATTGAAATTTTGATTGAATCTCCGTTAGGCTACTTTTGTTTGGTAGGTAAACGGAGAGTTCTTTGTGAGAAAAGGATAGAGGATGAAGATCCTGGAAGAGTTGGAACTTAAAATACTTCAACTTATTCAAACAAACAGGGATTTGCGTGTTAGCGTTGATGAGCTTTTAAAAGAAAAAGAGATGCTGCTTGAACAAAATAGGCAGTTTGAAGCTTCAATACTAAAAGAAAACGGTTCTATGCAGTCTTTGGTTGCGGAAAAAGAAGCAATCAAAGCGACAATCGAAGAGCTGTTGCTTAGTATTGATGCCATTGAAAATCCTCATTAATCGATAATTAGAAACATGCAAAAAAATTTGAAAATATCCATTTTCGGCAAAAGTTATTTTGTTGCGTCTGACGAAAAAGAAGACGAGTTACTTTTTGCTGCAAAGATGCTTGATGACATAATGAAAAATAGTGTTGGCAGTTCGGATGAAAGCCTTCAAGGCAAGGCTATCGATGAAAAGATAGTTGTTATAACGGCTTTGCAAGTTGCATTGGAGTTGAACAAAAAAAATAAACTTCTTGAGCAATATGAAAGCAAGTTTGAAGCACTATCCGAATTGGTTGATAATGCCGTTTAAAGGAATTCTTGTTATTAAGTTGATAAGCAGTTAAAAAATTTTGCCACTAGCTGAATTTTCAAAAATCCAGCCTTACTGTTCTTAAATTTCTCACAAAGTTATTTTAGACAACTTTTTTGTTACGTGTTGAAATTATATAACTTTGTTTTTAAGGATAAGTTATGGTTGGAATCGGTGGATTATTATTCATCTTTGTCATAGGATGTGCGATCGGCGTAGCCGTAAGCTTTTTCTATGCAATCTTTCAAAAACGTCAGGTTTTACAGGCCAAATCCGTTGTTCAAAATCTTCTTAAAACTACAAAAGACGAGATCGAGCGGGAGCGACGCAATGCAATGCTTGATCTTAAAAATGAGATCTATAAAAAACGAACAGAATTTGAACTTGATGTTAAAAAAGACAAAATTGAAATGCAGCGACTTCAAGATAAAATACAAAAAAAGGAAGATCTTGTTGAGCAACGTGAAGCGACATTAGATGATTTACGTAAAGATTTGCAATTTAAAGAGCGTGATCTTTCAAGACGCACCGATCAAATAGTTGCAGATGAGTCCAAAATAAAAAAACTTTATGATGAATTAGTTTTAAAACTTGAACGCGTTGGAAATATGAAGCAAGATGAGGCCAGAAAGGTCTTGATTGAATCTATTGAAAGCGATGTTAAACTTTCATGTCAAAAATGGATCTCCAAAGTTGAGGATGACACAAAAGAAGCAGCCAAGGAAAAAGCAACCTCAATTATTTCTACAACTATTCAAAGATATTTGTCTGAACAAGTTACTATGCATTCTTTAAGCGTTGTTCATCTTCCAAACGAAGAAATGAAAGGCCGAATAATTGGTAAAGAAGGCCGAAATATTAAGGCTCTTGAGATGGCTACTGGAATGGAGTTTGTTATTGGTGATACTCCTGAGGTTATAACAATTTCAGGATTTAATCCTATTCGTAGAGAAATAGCAAAGAGAGCTTTGACCAAATTAATTCAAGACGGTCGCATTAATCCAACACGTATTGAAGAAACGGTTGTTAAATGTGAAGCAGAGTTGGATGCTGTTATAACCGAAATAGGCCAACAAACGGTTGTTGAGTTTGGATTTAAGGGTATGCATCCTGAGTTAGTTAAGCTTTTGGGATCATTACACTTTAGAACGAGTTACACCCAAAACAACTTGGTTCATAGTAAAGAAGTCGGATATTTTGCAAGAACGATAGCCGCTGAGTTGGGCGTTGACCAAAACATTGCCGCTCGAGCTGGTTTGTTACATGATATTGGTAAGGCTGTTTCTGCTGAAGTGGAAGGCTCTCATGCAGCCGTTGGTAGTAACTTGGCTCGTGAATATGGCGAAGATGCGATTATTGTAAATGCAATTGCAAGTCATCACGAGGAAGTTGCACCAATTTCAATTTATGGCCTAATCGTTCACATTGCTGATGCAATTTCGGCATCCCGTCCCGGTGCTCGCAAAGAGACATTGACAACTTACATTAAGCGTCTTGAGCAGCTTGAAGAGATTGCAAATAGTTTCGAAGGTGTTAAAAAGGCTTATGCATTACAGGCAGGCAGGGAAATTCGAGTAATTGTTAACGAAGATTTCTTGTCTGATGAAAAAGCAGCTGTTTTAGCAAGAGATCTTGCTAAAAAAATAGAAGAAGAGTTAGCCTTCCCTGGCGAAATTAGAGTTAATGTTATTCGCGAAAAGCGCTTTATAGAAGCCGCTCGCTAAGCTAGGTATAAGAAAAATGAGCATTTTACGATTTATGTTTGTGGGTGATGTTTTTGGAAATCCAGGAGTTGCTGTTTTTCAAAAATGGTCTACAAAATTAAAAGAAAAATATAAATTAGACGCAATTATCGTTAATGGCGAAAATGCCTGCAAAAATGGTTTGGGGCTTACAGTTAAAAATGCTGATGCTCTAAGGCACAGTGGCGCAGTGGCGATTACAACAGGCAATCATGTCTGGGAACAGCGGGATTTTTATTCAGCACTGGATGAAAGAAGTGATGTTATAAGGCCTGCGAATTATCCGTCTGGATGTCCTGGTAAGGGGCATGTCATTATTGATGTTGCAGGTCATTCGGTTGCAATTGTCAACTTGGTTGGGCGCGTTTTTATGCGCGATTTTGTCGATTGTCCGCTAAGAACAATGGAATCGTTGTTAACTTTTTTGAGAACTAAAACAAAATTAATTTTTATTGATTTTCATGCAGAAGCAACATCGGAAAAACGGCTTTTGGGCTTTTTTCTGGATGGAAAAGTTTCTGCTGTTCTTGGAACACATACACATATCCAAACAGCTGATGAACAGGTATTGCCAAAGGGTACTGCTTATTTGACAGATGTTGGATCTTGTGGTGCACTAAACTCAATTTTAGGTATGCAATACGAAGGTGCTTTGAGAAAAGCTATGTATCAAAATAAAATGGGCAAATTTGCCGTTGAGCTTAATGGACCTATTGTTTTTAATGGTGTTTGTGTAAGTGTTGATACAGAGACTGGTTTGGCAGTTGATATTGAAAGAATTAGATTTGTTGATGAAGAATTGGCAGCAACTCTTCCACCTGAATCTAATTCAAAATAATTGATTATAGGTGCAAAAGAATTATGTTAATTGGATATTTTTTAAAAAATTTTTATAAAAATTTTTTTATTTCCTTTGGCATAATTTCTTTTGTGCTTGTAGCAAGCAACGTCTTTGTGCGGATTCCCGCGATATCATCAGTTTGGAATATTCCCGTAATTTTTTGGACAATGTTACCATTGATGACAGTTTTTTCTATGCCGATAGCAGCGGGCCTTGCGGTGCAGCTTACAATTGGTAGTCATTTTATCGGTGATGAAATTTTATTTTTTAAATTTTCAAATGCAGCGTACAAAGCTTTAGTTAAAGCAATTTTCATTTTTGCTTTATCGCTTTCTGTTGTTTATGTGCCATTGGTTTTTGATTGGGCTCCACGAAGTTATTTGGTCGGAAAAAAATTGTTACTAAAGTTGGCACAGGAAAAATTTTTTCAGGTGGAAGCAAATAAATTTCATTCGTTGTTCGGTCGTTTCACTTTCTTTTTTAAGAGTAAAAGTGTTGATTCAGCTGGGGCTTATACCTTTCATGACATTCTGTTAATAGTTCATCCTAAGGATGTTGAAAAAGTAATTTTTTCAGCAAAGGAGGGTGTGTTTGTAAATAACGCCATGCTTTTGAAACATGGATCAATATCAACAGAAAAATCAGGCAAAAGTCATTTTGCATCTTTTGATCAAACAGAATTCAATTTTAACAGTGTCATTAAATCCGAAGATGCTGAGGGCGGTTTGAAGCACATGAAATTTTGTTCATGGAAAAAATTACTCAATTTAAAATCTGGAAGCAACGAGGCTAACATTGAGTGGAATAAAAGATTGGCGCAAGTGATTTGGTTTTTATTGTTTCCATTTTTAGCGTTTTTAATTATTTTTACTTTTGGAAAAACTAAGAGCAATTTGATGTTAAGTTTAGTTTCAAGTAGTTTGTTATTTTTGATTTTGTACATATCAACTTCCATCGCTCAATTATTTATTTCTAGTTTTTTTCTTGCGTTGGTTTGTCTCTATCTACCACTCCTTTTTTTAACAAGTATTCTTTTTTTCAGGTCACTACGACAAAGATAAGACTAATAAGCTTAAAATGCCGTTCTAATCGAGTAAGTGAATTGATGTCTTGAAAAACTGCGTACGCGCATGTTTTTGTAGTTGTTGAATGTCTTTGTTCGAAAAGCTTGTTGCGTTAAAAATTTTGAAAATTTGATCTTAATTTAGTCCTGCAGTGTAAAAATTGACTAATCGAATCTTTATTGATTGCATTATGTGTGAAAGGTTGCCGCTGGTCGAATTTTATGGAAATAAAAAAACTTAAATGTATACTTACGGAAAAGATTTTTTATTTTTAAAAAAGGGAATGAAACATGATTTTGGTTGCTTTATTGTATGCCGTATTGGCGCTAACATTTATTTTTGCGAAAAATGCGCTGGCTTACGCGAATCCATTTTTTTTAATCGGTTTTCGTATGCTGATCGCTGGTACAATACTTTTATCATACCAATATATTTTTCAGCGAAAGCATTTTGTTGCAAAGCGTTCGGACTGGTGGCTTTTTTTTAGAGTCTCTGTTTTTCATATTTATCTTGCCTTTGTTCTTGAATTTTGGGCTTTGCAATATTTGTCGGCGCTCAAAACAACTATAATTTACTCGGCAACGCCTTTCATCGCGGCGATTTTGTCCTATTTTTTATTGTCAGAAAAACTTACAATTAAAAAAACTATAGGCATTGGTGTAGGCCTTTTGGGTTTGATTCCAGTTCTCACCAGCCAAGTAGGTGATGTAGCAACTGCCACATCAGGACGATTTATTTCAATGCCAGAAATTGTACTTTTTGGTGCCGTTGTTTCAGCTTCATACGCATGGTTTTTAGTAAAAGAATTGATGCAAAAAGGTTACGGACTTGGAATGATCAATGGTATTGCAATGCTGGTTGGTGGTTTTATGAGTATGATTACAGCGGGATTTTTTGAAGGTTTTACACATCCGGTTAGCAATTGGTCAGGGCTTTTGTTTTGGCTTGTATTGTTAATTTTGTCAGCGAATATTATTGTATATAATTTTTATGGATGGTTGCTTCAACGTTATTCAATAACTTTTGTTTCATTCGCTGGTTTTTTGTGTCCATGCTTTGGAACGCTTTATGAATGGTTGTTTATGGATGGGCAAATAACTTGGCAGCACCTTGCATCCATGATTTTAATAACCATTGGTTTGTATATTTTTTACAGAGATGAATTGAAAAAAAATAAGGATTTGCATGTTTAAAAAAAGTTTGATATTTGGCTTATTGATAACATGTTTTGGCTTAAATTTTGTTGAAGCTATGCAAAATATTGGCCAAGATGAAGTTGTACAAATAAAAGCGCTTATTGAGGTTTTAAAAATTGAACTTTCAAGGTGCAGAGTCGATCCGAGCTCTCCACAAAAATTTGAATATTGTTTAGTTCAAGGCTGTGAAAGTAATTTTGGTAAAACTACGGTAGATTTATTTGACATGACAGAAATTGAAAAAAAATTTACTGATCTTGAACAAGCTCAAAATATCCGTTGTCCTTTTGTAAAAAGTTCGACAAGTAAGTTGTCAGAGCTGATTCATCTAAAGCAAATTTTATTACGTGGATCCGATTTATTACGAGATGAGTCTTTTGATGGAGTTATGATTACTTTACGAAAACTACAAAATTTATGTCGAGTTAGATAGGTTTCGTGGAGTGACGCACGCCCGGCTTAAAAGCCGGGGCTTCTCAATCTACATTCGAATGTTATTGATTTTGAACATATTTTTTTATGACTTCTTCGTCGCACTTACCTACCGTTTCCACAAAATAGCCA
>Ga0172371_10006949_pt1 | contig 16253 bp, 17 predicted proteins | sample Lak12m_FD_114543 | JGI IMG/M metagenome (GOLD analysis project Ga0172371, IMG submission 114543) | Freshwater microbial communities from Kabuno Bay, South-Kivu, Congo - kab_022012_12m | ecosystem: Environmental > Aquatic > Freshwater > Lake | place: Democratic Republic of the Congo: South-Kivu...
ACGTCACTACCCGTCACGGGGAGGACTCCCTTCTGGATTCGACACCCAAGAAGGATCCTCCCCGTGACCGTCAACGTCACGGACCTGTCACCACAACCTGAACACCCCAGGCTCTAGATCACCATCTCGGCGATCTGCACCGCGTTCAAGGCGGCTCCCTTGAGCAGGTTGTCGCCCACCGCCCACAGGGAGATGCCCCCCGGCCGGCCCACCGTCTCACGCACCCGGCCGGCCAGCACGTCGTCCTTCCCGGCGCAGTCCAGGGGGGTCGGCACCCGATCCCGCCACAGCTGCACGCCGGGGGCCATCTCGATGAGCGCCTCGGCCTCCTCCGCCCCCATGGGGCGGGAGAACCAGCACGACGCCGACATGCCGTGGCCGACCATCACCGGCACCCGCACGCAGGTTGGCTCCACCGCCACCGCCGGGGCGTCGAGGATCTTGCGGGTTTCGTTGACCAGCTTCCATTCCTCGTCGGTGTAGCCCCGCTCGGCGGCGGATCCGGCGAAGGGGAGGACGTTGAAGCCGATGGGCCGGGCGTAGACCGCGCCGCCCGGGTCGGGCCAGCCGCCGTGCTGCAGGGCGCCGTAGTCCCGGGAGAAGTGCTCCACCTCGGAGATCAGCGTGTCCATCCCCTTCTGCCCCGAGCCCGATACGGCTTGATAGGAGCTCACCACCATCGACTCCAGGCCGGCCGCCCTATGGAGCGGCGCCACCGCCATGAGCAGCACCATCGTCGTGCAGTTGGGGTTGGCGATGATCCCGTGGTGGCCCCCTGCGGCGTCGTCGTTGACGCCGGCCACCACCAGCGGCACCTGCGGGTCCATGCGCCACGCCGAGGAGTTGTCCACCACCACCGCCCCGGCGGAGGCGAAGCGCGGGGCGTGGTCCCTGGCGCGGACGCCTCCGGCCGAAAAGAGGGCCACCTCGACGCCCGCCGGGTCGGCGGCGGCCAGGTCCTCCACCACCACCTCTCCCCAGGGCGTCGCCACCCGCGTGCCTGCCGACCGGGCCGAAGCCATGAGGCGCAGGTCCCCAACCGGGAAGGAGCGGCGCTCGAGGGTGGCGATCATCTCGCGGCCCACGGCCCCGGTGGCCCCGACGACGGCAACGCTCCGGCGGCTCATCACGCCTCCTTTGGTGAGAGAAAGTAGGTGCGGTGCAGCAAACGGACCGCCTCGTCGAGGCGGTCGCCCGGCACCAAGCAGGACACTCGCAGCGGGGCAGCCGCCGTCAACCGCACCGGGATGCCGCCCCGCTCCAGGGCGGCCGAGACCTCGGCCGCGGCCTGAGACCGGGAGCGCAGCGCCGCCCCCACCACCGACACCTTGCCCACCTCTTCGTCGAGAGTGACGGCGCCGGGACCGCCCCTCGCCGCCAGGGCGGCCACCGCCGCCGCAGCCTGGTCTCCGGGCACCGCCGCCCCCGCTCCGGCCGGGCCCATCCCCACCGTGTCTGCCGGGGCCCCGGCCGCCTGAAGCGCCGCCGCCACTATCCCGGGATCGCTCCCGCCGGCCAGGCCCACCAGGGTGGAGTCGGGATCGTGGGCCACGCCGGCCAGCACGGCCGGGCCGGATATCGTCTCCCGCACCCAGGTGCCCGGGCCGTCGTGGAACGAGGAGCGCACGTGCAGCGGCACCCCCTGCCGCCAGCCTCGCTCCACGGACCGAAGCATCAGCACCCCGGCCCCCGAGGCCGCCATCTCGGCCATCTCCTCGAACGAGATCTCGTCGAGTTTGCGGGCCTCCGGGACCACCCGCGGGTCGGCGGTGAAAACCCCGTCCACATCGGTGTAGATCTCGCAGGCATCGGCCTGCAGGTAGGCGGCCATGGCCACCGCGGTGGCGTCGGAGCCCCCCCGGCCGAGGGTGGTGATCTCCTTGTTGGCGGCCGAGACCCCCTGGAAGCCGGCCACGATGACGACGTCGCCCCGCTCGAGGTGCTCCTTGACCCGAAAGGCTCGGACCTCTTCGATCTCGGCGCGGCCGTGAACGGTGTTGGTGATGATGCCGGCCTGCGAACCGGTGAGGCTCACCGCCTCCACCCCCTGGTCGCGAATAGCCATGGCGAGCAGAGCCATGGAGATGCGCTCCCCCGCGGTCAGCAGCATGTCCATCTCGCGAGGATGGTCGTTGGCGCTGACCTGGCGGGAGAGATCGACGAACTGGTCGGTGGTCTGCCCCATGGCCGACACGATCACCACCACGTCGTTGCCGGCCAGGCGGGTGCGGGCCACGCGCCGGGCCACGGCGCGAATCCGGTCGGCGTCTCCCACCGAGGTGCCGCCGTACTTCTGGACGATGACCGCCATAGCCCGAAGAGTGTACCGATGGCCCCCTATAGTGCCCGGGCCATGCCCAAGCGATCGCTGCCCTTCCTCATCCTTGCCCTCGCCCTGGCCCTCCTTGCCGCCGCCTGCGGCGACGACGAGGCCGCCACCACCACGGCCGCCGGCGGCGGCCCGGCAATCGACTCACCCGAGTACCAGGCTTTCCGGGCCCAGACCACCGCCTGCGGCGCCGCGGCGCCCGCCGCGGCCACGGCCATGACGTTCGCCGCGGCCGGAGACGCGGGCGTCTCCGGACCAGTCCGGGTAGTCCTCCACACCTCGTGCGGGGACATAACCCTGGAACTCGACCCCGCCCTGGCCCCCGAGACGGTCAACTCCTTCGTGTTCCTGGCGCAGCAGGGCTACTTCAGCGGCACGGTCTCCCACCGCGTCGTGCCCGGGTTCGTCTTCCAGGCGGGCGACCCCACCGCCACCGGCCGCGGCGACCCCGGCTACAGCCTGCCCGACGAGTTCCCCGCCGCCGGGTTCACCTACACCCGGGGCGTGGTGGCCATGGCCAACAGCGGCCTCCCCGACAGCGGCGGCAGCCAGTTCTTCATCGCCCTCCAGGACATCGACCTGGCGCCCAACTACACCGTCTTCGGCCGGGTGGTCGACGGCTTCGATGTCCTCGAGGTCATCGCCGCCCTGCCGATGGCATCCAGCCCACCCGACCCCGTCCCCAGCCGGCCGCTGGAGACGGTCTATCTGGAGACGGTCGAGATCGTCGGCGACTGAGGTGGCCGTCGACCTCCACACGCACAGCACTCGCTCCGACGGCACCGATTCCCCGGCCGAGCTGGTGCGCCTGGCGCTCGCCGCAGGGCTCACCGCCCTCGCCCTCACCGACCACGACACCCTCGGCGGCATCCCCGAGGCCCGGGCCGCGGCCGCTGCCGGCTCCCTCGACCTCATCGCCGGAGTCGAGCTTTCGGTCGACTGGGAGGCCGGCCCGGCTCACTTCCTGGCCTACTGGATCGAACCGGGTGAGGGGCCGCTCCAGGACCGCCTCGCCGAACTGGCCGAAGGCCGGGCCCGGCGCAACGCCGAGATCCTCACCGCCCTGGCCGGCCTGGGGTTCGACCTGTCGGGCGAGGACCTGCGCTCCGGCCCGGGCGTGGTGGGCCGCCCCCACATCGCCGCCGCCCTGGTGCGCCGGGGGCACGTGCCCGACCTGCCCGCGGCCTTCGACCTGTACCTCGCCCGGGGTCGGCCCGCCTACCGTCCCAGGATCCGGCTGACGGCTGCCGACGCAGTGACGCTGACAAGACGATCCGGAGGCGCGGCGGTCCTGGCCCACCCCCACACCATTGCCGCCGGAGGGGAGGCCTACGCCGCCGCCCTCGAGGCTTTCGCCGCCCTGGGTGGGGCGGGAGTGGAGTGCCGCTACCCCGACTACCCCCCGGACCTGGTGGCCCACCTGGAGACGATCACCCGGCGCCTCGGCATGGCCCCCACCGGCGGTTCCGACTACCACGGGGCTCACCGTCCCGGCGTGCTCCTGGGGACGGGGCGCGGCGACCTCCGCGTGCCCGATGCGGCGGTCGGCGAACTGCGCCTCCGGGCGGGCAACTGACCCCACCGGGCCCTTCAGTCGGCCCCGGGCCTGCCGATATCCCATATGGAATGATCAGCCAAGGAGGCCCGTCGGAACCCGCCGCCGGGGCCGCCGCCCCGATCTCGTATGTCGATATCCGGAAGGCGGCCCGATACTCGCGCGCCGCCCTGGGGGCCGCGCTGTTGGTGCTGGCCGCCATCGGCATCGCCTCCGGGGTCCCCGGCGCCGTCCTCAAGGCGGTGGCCGCCGGTCTCGTCGTCGTGCACGCCGCCTTCGATCTGCCGGCCGCCAGGCCCTTGCCGGCCCTGGTCATCGATGCCCTCCTGCTGTGCGGGCCGGCCGGGATCGGGAGCACCGAGTACGGGCCCCTGGTCGGAGCCACCGCGTATCTCGTCGCCGTCGCCGTGCTGCTCCTTCCCCCCCGCCAGGTGGCGGCGGCAGCCACGGCGACCGTTGCCGGGATCGCCGTCCGCCTCTTCGCCTTCGAGTCTCCGTCCGGGGATCCGGCTCCATCGGCAGCGACCTTGGCCGGAACCGAAAGCGCCGTATACCTCATCTTCCTGGCGATCATGGTCCTGGGCGCGGCTCACTCGCTGGGGCGCTCCCGCATACGCCAGGCCGAGGCCCTGGCCGCCGAGCAACGGGCTGCGCAAATGAAGAACGAGTTCGTGTCGATGGTCAGCCACGAACTGCGCACCCCGCTGACCAACATCTCAGGATTCGCCATCGCTCTGCGCGAATCGTGGCGCACCTACGACCCGGCCGAAGTCGATGAGTTCCTCGATGTCGTCTGCCGCGAGTCCGATCACTTGCGCGCCCTGGTGGACGATGTCCTGGTGGTTCCCCGCCTCGAGGCCGACCGGCTCCTGATCGAACCGACCGATTTCCCCCTCCGCCCGGCCGCCTTCCGCATCGCCGGTCTGGTATTCCCCGCCGGGGGCGAGAAGTCGGTCTCGGTGTCCGTGGGCGGCAGTGCCATCGTCCGGGCCGACCCCAACCGGGTGGAGCAGGTGCTGCGCAACCTGCTGGAGAATGCCGCCCGCTACGGGGGAAGCCAGGTCAGCGTGGAGGCCTCCCTCCTGGGCACCGAATGGGTCGTGACCGTGGCCGACGACGGGCCCGGCATCGCCCCTGAGGACCGTGAACGGATCTTTGCCGCATTCGAGCAGGCCGGGGACAACCGGAACCTCGGGCAGGGCCTGGGCCTCGGGCTCACGGTCAGCCGGGTCCTGGTCCAGGCGATGGGCGGGCGCATCTGGTACGAGCCGGGCTTCCCCACCGGCGCCCGGTTCTGCTTCACCCTGCCCGCGGCGGAGTCGCGGCAGAAAGCCCCGGTTCCCGCCGGGCTCTAGAGCGGATCCCCCGACGGCGGCACCGGCTGCCCGCGGTGCGGCCCCCGCCCCGGCCGGCCGGCGGCCGCCCACGCGTCGAGCGCCACCGACGGGGCCCCGCTCGCCGCTGCCTCCTCGGCCACCCGGGCCTCGACGACGGCCAGGATCGCCGCCACCTCCTCGGGGGTCGGGGCTGCCTCCCGGCGCCGCGACGGGCTCATGCGATCTCCACCAGTTCGGTCAGGGTCCCCCCGAAGGCGCGGGGGTGGACGAAGGCGATGCGGGCCCCTCCGCCGCCGCGGCGGGGAGCCCGGTCGATCAGTTCCGCCCCCTCGGCTTCGAGGTGGGCGAGGGCGGCGTCGAGGTCGGGCACGGCGAAGGCGATGTGGTGCAGGCCCTCGCCGCGGCGCTCCAGGAAGCGAGCCACCGGGCTGTCGGGGCGCTGGGGCGCCAGCAACTGGACCCGGGACCCACCCACGAGGAGCATTGCTTCCTCGATCCCGTCGGCTTCGACGACCTCACGCGAGACCGGGGTCGCGCCGTAGAGGCGGCGGAACCGCTCCAGCGCCTCGTCCAGGTCGCGGACCGCCAGCGCCACGTGGTCCAGGTTGAGCAGCAACATGCGCCTTCCTCGGGCCGGGACGCCAGGTTACCGGTGCCGGTCCTCCCAGCCACACCGCGGGCGCTCCGGCCGCGTCCGCCGCCGGTAGCCTGGGCCCGACACCGACAGGAGGCTCCATGGGTTCCGTCGTCTGCTCCATCGCCCGCACCCCCCTCGGCCGCTTCGGCGGTGCCTTCGCCGCCCTGCCCGCGGTACGGCTGGGCGGCGTGGCCATCGCCGCCGCTCTCGAGCGGGCCGGGTTGGCGCCCGACCGGGTGGACGAGGTGTATTTCGGCCACGTCATCCAGGCCGGGGCCGGGCAGATCACCGCCCGCCAGGCAGCGGTGCACGGCGGCATCCCCATGTCGGTGCCGGCCACCACGATCAACAAGGTGTGCCTTTCGGGCATGAGTGCCATCGCCCTGGCAGACAAGGACATCCGCCTCGGTGAAGCCGCCTTTGTGGTGGCCGGGGGGATGGAGTCGATGGACCTGGCCCCCTATGCCTTCCCCGCCGGCCGGACAGGCGCCCGCATGGGCACCAGCCCCATGGTGGATCTCATGGAGCACGACGGCCTGTTCTGCGCATTCGACAAGTGCCTCATGGGCGCCACCTCGGACAAGCGCAACGCGGAGTTGGGCATCGGCCGGGCCGAGCAGGACGAGTGGGCCGCCGAAAGCCATCGGCTGGCCGCGGCCGCCGCCGCGGCGGGGGCCTTCGACGTCGAGATCGCCCCGGTGCCGGTGCCGCAGCGCAAGGGGGACCCGGTGGTCGTCCGCGCCGACGAGGGCATCCGCCCCGACTCGACGGCCGCCGCCCTGGGCAACCTGCGCCCCGCCTTCGCCAAGGACGGGACCATCACCGCCGGCAACGCCTCGCAGATCTCCAACGGCGCCGCCGCCCTGGTGATCGCCGATCGCGCCGCGGCCGAGGCGGCGGGCCTGCCCATCGTGGCCGAGATCGTCGCCTACGGGCAGGCCGCCGGCCCCGACGCCACGCTCCACGAACGGCCCGCCCAGGCCATGGAGAAGGCGCTGGCCAAGGCGGGCCTCGGCGTGGGCGACCTCGACCTGGTGGAGTTCAATGAGGCCTTCGCCGCGGTGGCCCTCTGGTCGGCCCGTTTGCTGGGCATCCCCCGCGAGAAAGTGAACGTCCACGGTGGGGCGGTGGCGCTGGGGCATCCGCTGGGAGCCACCGGGGCCCGGATCGTGGTCACCTTGATCAGCGCCCTGCGCCGCACCGGCGGCACCCTCGGCGCCGCCGCTCTCTGCGGCGGTGGCGGCCAAGGGGACGCCCTCATCGTGAGAGTGCTTCCGTGAGCATCGGCCCCGACCGCAACCTGGCCCTCGAACTGGCCAGGGTGACGGAGGCCGCCGCCCTGGCCGCCGCCCGCTGGCAGGGCCGGGGCGACAAGGAGGCGGTGGACCAGGCGGCCGTGGACGCCATGCGGGCGATGCTGTCCACCCTCGACATCGACGGGGTCGTGGTCATCGGGGAGGGCGAGAAGGACGAGGCCCCGATGCTGGCCAACGGCGAGCGCATCGGCAACGGGCACCCGCTCCTGGTGGACGTGGCGGTGGACCCCGTCGACGGCACCCGCCTGACCGCCGAAGGCGGGCCGGGCGCCCTGGCGGTGCTGGCCCTTGCCGAGCGGGGGTCGATGTATGCCCCGGGCCGCCTGGTCTACATGGACAAGATCGCCGTCGGCGAGGAGGCGGCCGGGTCCATCGACCTCGATGCCCCGATCGCGGAGAACCTACGCCGCGTGGCCCGGGCGACCGGCAAGGAGGTAGACGGCCTGACGGCCATCGTCCTGGATCGCCCGCGCAACCGTCCGCACATCGAAGCCGTGCGCCGCGCCGGGGCCCGCATCCGCTTGATTCGCGACGGCGACATCTCGGCCGCCATCGCCGCCGCCGCCGAGGGGAGCGGCATCGACATCCTGCTGGGCATCGGCGGCTCTCCGGAAGCGGTGACCGCCGCCTGCGCTCTGAAGTGCCTCGGCGGGGCGCTGCAGTGCCGCCTTTGGCCGCGCGACGACGCCGAGCGCCGCCATGCCGCCGAGGCCGGCCTCGACCTGGAGCAGGTGCTCAGCCTCGACGACCTGGTGCACAGCGAGGCCGTGTTCTTCGCCGCCACCGGGGTCACCCCCGGCGAGTTGCTGGACGGGGTGCGCTACGACCCCGGCGGGGCCTGGACCCACACTGTGGTGATGCGCTCCCGCACTGGGACGGTGCGCTACATCAACGCCCACCACCGCTTTGACCGCCTGTCGCGCATCACCGACATTTACGGCGCCGGGGCGGCCGGGGCGCCCCCGCCGCCGGTCGAAGCGCCGCCGCGGCGGCCGAGGAGGTAAGGGGAGCGCCGGGACCCCCTCGAAAACCTCACCAGGGTCGAGTTCCTGGTTCAGCTTGATGCGCTGCCAGGCTCACGGGGGGCGAGTCGCGCGGATAGCCACTCCGCCACCTCTGCCTCGCCGAGTTCCCCGGCGGCGACCGCCATCATCACGCCGATCGCCTCGCCGGCAGCAACCTGCAACGTGTGACCGTTGAGGGCGCAGAGCATCGTCAGGCACTGCCAGGCCAACCGCTTGTTCCCATCGGGCAGGGGTGATTCCTGGTCAGTCGCACAACCAGCACCGCCGCCTTGTCGACAAACCCCGGATGAAACTCGACACCGCCGAAGCGGGCCTGCGGAGCATGCAGTGCCGAATCGAGCAGTCCCAACTGGACAGCCCGCAGCAGAGTGGGCATCTGGAGACCCGTCACCATCTCGGCAATGACGAGCGCTTCAGCGAGGGTCAGGTATCTCACTCGGCGAGACGGTCCAGTATCTCCCGGTCCCGTTCGGCGAGAGAGCGCAGCTTGCCCATGAACTCCTTGTCGCTCTTGACGCGGCCAATCTCCGCCTCGAGCGCCTCGAGCATCAAGGCATTCACACTGACCCCGCGCCCCCGAGCCACCAGGTCGGCAGCTTCGGCCAGTTCCTCGGGGATCCGCACGGTGGTGGTACGACGCGCCATGCCATCATGCTATCACGCCGCCAGAACACAGAGAAGGGTGTCGGCTGCTGCCCCTCGGGACCCCTGACCTCCCCCGCCGGCACCGGAAGGAGCCCGGCCCCCTACATCTCCCGGCGGCCGGTGAGTGCCCGGCCCAGGGTCAGTTCGTCGGCGTAGTCCAGGTCGCCGCCCACCGGCAGCCCACTGGCCAAGCGGGTGACCTTCACCCCTTCGGGCTTGAGCAACTTGGCCAGGTACAGGGCCGTGGTGTCCCCCTCCACCGAGGGGTTGGTGGCCACGATTACCTCGCCGATCGCCTCGGCGCGCACCCTCTCGACCAGTTCGCGGAAGCGCAGCCGCTCCGGGCCGATCCCTTCGATCGGCGAGATGGCCCCGCCCAGCACGTGGTAGCGCCCCCGGAACTCCCGGCTCCGCTCCACCACCACGATGTCCTGGGCCCGCTCCACCACGCACAACAGCGACGGGTCGCGGCGCTGGTCCCGGCAAAGGGAGCACTCGTCGGAGTCGGTGACGTTGAAGCAGCGCCGGCAGAGGCGCACCTGCTCGCGCATCTCCAGGATCGACCGGCTGAGGCGGCGGGCATCCTCCTCCTCGGTCGAGAGCAGGTGGAAGGCGAGGCGCTGGGCGCTCTTCCTCCCGATTCCGGGAAGGCGAGCCAGCTCGTCGATGAGCCGCTGGATCGGGGGCTCGAACATCAGCCGAGCAGTCCCCGCAGGTCGTCGAGGCCCAGGCCGCCCGGGCCCTCGGCCCCCATCCCCATGGAAGCGGCCGCCGCCTCCTGGACCTGGCGCAAGGCCAGGTTGACCGCCGCCACCACCAGGTCGCCGGCCATCTCCGGGTCGGCGGGGTCGAGCACCTCGGCGGCGAAGCGCACCGACTCCAGTTCGCCGGTGCCCCGCACCACGGCGGTAACCGCCCCGCCCCCGGCGGTCCCGGTGAAGGTGCGCTCCGCCAGGGCAGCGCGCTGTGCCTCGATCTGGGACTGCATCTCGGCCGCCCGCCGCGCCAGGACCTCCAGCGAGGGCATGCCGCCGCCGGGGCGCATGCCGCCGGAGAATCCGCCCGGGACACGGCGAGGGGTCTTCTTGGCCATAGGGAAGACAGGGTATCAGCGCCCCGGGGCCGGGCGGTGCCGCCCGGGAGGGCCCTGCTACTTCTTGGGCTTCGGTTTGGGCGACGAGATGACCTCGCCACCGAAGATCTCGGTGACCACCGCCGCCGGGTCGGCCGGGGGCTCATCCCCCTCTCCCAGGAGGTCCTTGTCGGGGACCCGCAGCGGGAGGTCGACCCCGGCGTGCTCCTCGCCGTCGCCGGGCCGATACGCCACCGTCACCGCCCCGCCCAGCAGGCCGCCGGCGATGCGGCCCACGATGCCGTCGAGTTCCCGGTCCTCGGCCAACTGCGCCAGGTGGAAGGGCAGGTTCGCCGGCACCTCGAGCACTACCCGGGCCCCCTCCACCGCCGCCGGCCGGCAGGCGCGGAACAGGGCGTGGCGCCGCGGGCCGGCGTCCTTGCGCACCCGCTCCACCAGGGCCGGCCAGATGGTCTCCACCGCGGCCAGGTCGAGGCCGACCGCGGGCGGCGCCGCCGGAGCCGCCGCCGCAGGGGCCGGCTTGGCCGTCTCGGGGGGCACAGGAGCCGGGGCCTCGTCGCCCGCCGCCTTCTTGGAGCCGCGGCGGACCGGCTTGGCTTCGCCCGCCGCCGACGCGGCGCCGCCCGGGGTCACCGTCGCCCCGGTGGGCGCATCCGATTCGGCCGCCGCCGGGCGCACCGGACGGCGCGGCTCGCCGGTGGCCACCGGGGGCGGCGGAGCAGAGGCCTCGCCCAGGCGGTGCATGCGGTCCTCGAGGCGGTCGAGGCGCGACGCCAGCGACGCCGGGTCGATCGACACCTCGGGCCGGGCCAGGCGCAGCAAGGCCAACTCCACCACCAGTCGCTCCTCGCGGCCGTCGCGCAACGCCGCCAGGGCCTCGCCGAGCACCTCCACCGCCCGCAGCACGTCGCCGCCGTCGAGCACCCGCGCTTCGGCCCGCCACTCCTCGAGGACCTCGGCAGGCTCGTCGACTATCTCCTCCAACTTGGGGGCGTAGCGAGCCAGGAAGACCCCGCGGAAGAACTCGATGGCGTCGCCCACGAAGCGGCGCAGGTCGGCCCCCTCGGACGCCAGCGAGGCCGCCAGGGCAAGGGCGCCCGGGGCGTCGTGGTCGGCGATGGCCCGGGCCAGCCGGGTGAAGGCCTCGCTGGGGGCCAGGCCCAGGGCCCGGGTGACTCCCCGCCCGTCGATCTTCCCGCCGCCCAGGGCCGCCACCTGCTCCAGCAGGCCCAGGGCGTCGCGCACCGAGCCGCGGGCGTGACGGGCGATGAGGGCCAGGCCGTCGGGCGCCGCCTGGTACTTCTCGCGGGAGGAGATGTCGCCCAGGTAGGCGATCAGCGTCTCGGAGCCGATGGGGTGGAAGTCGAAGCGCTGCGTCCGGCTGCGGATGGTGTCGGGCAGCTTGTACGGCTCGGTGGTGGCCAGGACGAAGAAGGCGTGCTCCGGCGGCTCTTCGAGGGTCTTGAGCAGGGCGTTGGCCGCCGCCCGGGAGAGCATGTGCGCCTCGTCGAGGATGTACACCCGGTGGGCCCCGCCGGTAGAGGCCACCGTGCCCACATTGGCCCGGATCTCGCGCACGTCCTCGACCTTGTTGTGCGAGGCGGCGTCGAGCTCGATGACGTCGAAGGAGTTGCCTTCGGTGATGGCCACGCAGGACGGGCAGCGGTTGCAGGGCTCGCCGTCGGCGCCCATGTCGGGGCAGTTGAGGACCTTGGCGATGATGCGGGCCGTGGTGGTCTTGCCGGTGCCGCGGGGCCCGGCGAACAGGTAGGCGTGCACCAGGCGCCCCTGCTGGACCTCGCGGGCCAGGGTCAGGGTGACGTGATCCTGGCCGACGACGTCGCCGAAACGCTGCGGCCGGTACTTGCGGTAGAGCGCCTGATAAGCCACGGGCCGAGGTTAACAACCGGGGGTGTCGGAAAGGGAGGCCGGGGCGGGGGCAGCCGGGGCTGGCGCCTGCAGGTCCCCCGGGCGAGCCCGCCGCCGGAGGACCACCCTCTTCCACCCGCCGAAGCGACCGGCATCAGAAAGCCCTATCGGTAGATGCCTGCCCACCGGTACGGTCGGCGGCCTGCCCCGGGGGCTCGTGCCCTCGAGGTGCGCAGCGTGTGTCGTGCTCGAAAGGAGGCAGCCGTGGTTCTCCTGGCTGTCCAGCATCGTTTCCAGGACTACGACCTCTGGAAGCGGGTCTTCGACTCGTTCCCCCCGAAGGAGGGTGGCGCCAAGTTCCACCGCATCAACCGGATGGTCGGCGACCCCGGCATGGTCCTCGTGGTAGCCGGCTTCGAGACCGAGGCCGAGGCTCGGGCCTTCCGCACCAATCCCGGCCTGGCCGATGCCATGAAGCGCTCGGGCATCGTCGGCGAGCCTCGCATCGAGATGTACGAGGAAGTGGAGTCCGTCCAGTACTAGGCCTCGCGGCCAACGCCTGAGACCAGAGAAGGGAAGTACCCGTGAACAAGCCTGAACACAAGAGTTTCGGTAAGCCGGACGAGGTCCGGGAGTTCCCCAAGGGCCGTCTGGAACTGGTCCAGATCGGGGGCGCAACCGTCGGGCGGGCGGTATTCGAGCCGGGCTGGCGCTGGTCCACCTCGCTTCAGCCCATCGCCAAGACCAAGAGCTGTGAGGCGCCCCACTTCCAGTACCAGATCGCCGGCGTCCTGCGCGTGCGCATGGACGACGGAACCGAGTTCGAATCCCGCGCCGGTGATGTCGTCCTGCTCCCGTCGGGACACGATGGCTGGGTCGTAGGGGATGAGAACGTGGTCATCGTCGACTTCCAGGGCATGGTCGACTACGCCAAGGGCGTCAAGTAGCCCGCCGAGAGCCGACGACGAGATTCGCGAAGGGCGCCGCATCGAAAGCCGATCCGGCGCCCTTCGGCCTTCCCGGGGGACCGCGGTGTCCCTGCGCAAGGTCGGGACTTGGCTCAGGGGATGACCCCGACCTCGGCCGGGCCATGCTCGTGGCGCCGCCTCACCCCACCACGACGTCGAGCGCCACGTCGAGCGCCGGGACGCTGTGGGTGAGCCACCCCAGAGAGAGCACATCCACCCCGGTGGCGGCGATCTCGGCGGCGTTGTCCGGCGTGATGCCCCCCGAGGCCTCGACGACGGCGCTCCCGGCCACCAGGGCCACCGCCTCCCGCATCTGCTCCGGGCTCATGTTGTCGAGGAGGATCACCTCGGCACCGGCGTCGAGCGCCTCCTGCACCTGAGTGAGGCTGGTCACCTCGACCTCGACTTTCACCAGGTGGCCCACCGCCGCCCTGGCCCGCAGCACCGCCGGGCCGACCCCGCCGGCCACCGCGACGTGGTTGTCCTTGATGAGCGCGGCGTCGTCAAGGCCGAAGCGGTGGTTGCTGCCACCCCCGACCCGCACGGCGTACTTCTCCAGGGCCCGCAGCCCCGGCGTGGTCTTGCGAGTGTCGGCCACCCGGGTGCCGGTCCCGGTAACCAGAGCCACCACCCGACGGGTCTGAGTGGCGACGCCGCAGAGGCGCCCGAGCAGGTTCAGCGCCACCCGCTCCGCCGACAGGATCGCTCGCGCCGGCCCCGACACCACCGCCAGCACCGTCCCGGCGGCCACATCCTCGCCGTCGGCGGCGCGGAACTCCACCGCCACCCGTGGGTCGAGCAGGGTGAAAGCCCGGCAGGCGATCTGCAGGCCGGCCACCCGTCCCTCCCGACGCGCCACCAGGTGGGCCGTGGCGGTGGCCCCGGATGGGACCACGGCGTCGGTGGTGATGTCCCCCGACCTCCCCAGGTCCTCGCGCAGGGCCGCTTCCACGAGAGGCTCGTAGAGCAGCGGCGGCAGCGGGCGAAACTCGATCATGGTCCCTCCCGGAGCGGTCCATCAAAGGCCGGGTCGGGCTCGGGGTAGTCCGAGCGGTAGTGGGCCCCGCGGCTCTCGGTGCGAGCCAGGGCGGCGCGGGCGATGAGTCGTCCGGCCTCCACCATGTTGCGGGCCTCCGACGCTCCCGGCGGCAGGCGGCGCGCCAGATCGTCGAGGCGATCCAGGGCGGCGGTGAGGCCGCGACCGTCGCGCACAACGCCCACGCCCTGCCACATCGTCCGGCGCAACTCGCCCACCACGCCCCCTAGGTCGCCGCGCCTCGGGCCCGGATCGGGCCCGGCGAAGGCGGCGGTGGCCTCCACCGGCGGGGCGCTCGCCGCCCGCACCGCTTCCCCGGCCCGCTGGCCGAAGACGGTGGCCTCGAGCAGGGAGTTGGAGGCCAGGCGGTTGGCGCCGTGCACCCCGGTGCAGGAGACCTCCCCCACCGCCCACAGGCCGGGGAGCGAGGCGCGCCCGTCGAGGTCCGTGGCCACCCCGCCCATGTGGTAGTGGGCGGCCGGAGCCACCGGCACCGGCTGGGTGCGCGGGTCGATGCCATCCTCCACGCACAGGTCGAACACCGTGGGGAAGCGCTCGGGGAATGAGGCGCCCACGGCGCCGGTGGCATCGAGGTAGACGCGGCTGCCCGACTGCAGGCGAGCCCAGATGACCCGGGCCACCAGGTCCCGAGGGGCCAACTCGGCGTCGGGGTGCCGCCCGACCATGAAGCGCTCGCCGGCGTCGTCCACCAGCACCGCCCCCTCGCCCCGCAGCGCCTCGGTGAGCAGGGCCATGGGGTCGCGCCCACTCGCCAGGGCAGTGGGATGGAACTGCACGAACTCCAGGTCGGCCAGGCGCGCCCCGGCGCGAGCGGCCATGGCCAGGCCGTCACCCGTGACTTCGGGGGGATTGGTGGTGTTGGCGTACAGACGCCCGATACCCCCCGTCGCCAGCACCACCGCCGGGGCCAGGGCCAGCACCTTCTCGCCGGCATCGGTCCGTACCGTCACCCCTACCACCCGGCCGGCGTCGGCAACGAGGTCGGCGGCGAAGCCGAAGGGCAGGGTCTCTACGTGGTCGGCGCCGGCCGCCGCCCGGACTAGAGCACGCATCATCTCGGCGCCGGTGGCATCCCCGCCGGAGTGCAGCACCCGCCGTCGGTGATGGCCCCCCTCGCGGCCCAGCAGCAACGAGCCGTCGGGCCCGGTGTCGAACCGCACCCCCAGCCTCTCCAGGGCTTCCATCCGCTTCGGGGCGGCGGCGGTCAGCACCTGGACCGCCCGGGGGTCGTTGAGACCTCCGCCCACGGCCACGGTGTCGGCGGCGTGTTGCCGCGGCGAATCGTCGGCGGCCACGGCGGCGGCGATACCCCCCTGGGCCCAGGGGGTGGAGCCCCCGCCCGGGTCCCCTTTGGTGATCACCAGCACCCGGCGCGGCGCCATGGCCAGAGCGGCGGTCAGGCCGCCGATCCCCGAGCCGACCACGACCGCATCGGCCCGGACGAGGCGATCGAAGGGGTAACGCATGGCCGGGGCCTCAGCCCCCCCGGCCCCGGCCCACCGCCAGCATGCGCTCCACCGCCCGGCGGGCCCGCCCGGCCACCTCCGGCTCCACCAGCACCTCGTACTGCAGGTTGACCAGGGAGTCGAGGATCTTGGGCAGGGTGATGCGCTTCATGTAGGGGCAGAGGTTGCAGGGCCGCACGAACTCGGTGCCCGGGAAGTTGACCGCCACGTTGTCGCTCATGGAGCACTCGGTCACCAGCAGCACCCGCGGCGCCGGCGCCGTGTCCAGGTGGCGCACCATGCCCGAGGTGGAGCCCACGTAATCGGCGGCCGCCAGCACTTCGGGCGGGCACTCCGGGTGGGCCAGCACCTCCAGGTGGCCGCCGTAGGCCTGGCGGAAACGGGCGATCTCCTCAGCAGTGAAGCGCTCGTGGACGATGCAGTGGCCCTTCCAGAGGATCACCTCGACGTCGGTGTGCGAGGCCACGTAGCGCCCCAGGTACTCGTCGGGCAGGAAGATCACCCGCCGTGCTCCCAGCGACTCCACCACCTCTACGGCGTTCGACGAGGTGCAGCAGATGTCCGACTCGGCCTTCACCTCGGCCGACGTGTTGACGTAGGTCACCACCGGTGTTCCCGGGTAGCGCTCGCGCAGCAGGCGCACATCGGCCCCGGTGATGGCGTCGGCCAGGGTGCACCCCGCCCCCGGGTCGGGGATCAGCACCGTCTTGGCCGGATTGATGATCTTGGCCGTCTCGGCCATGAAGTGGACTCCGGCCAGCACGATCACCTCGGCGTCGGTGGCGGCGGCTTGCTGCGCCAGGGCCAGGGAGTCGCCGGTGAGGTCGGCCACCCCGTGGAAGATCTCCGGGGTCTGGTAGTTGTGGGCCAGGACGATGGCGTGGCGGCGCCGCTTCCAGTCCTCGATGGCCGCCACGGTGGGTCGCATGAGCTCCCACTCCGCCTCGGGCAGGACG
>Ga0172371_10006950_pt1 | contig 16252 bp, 8 predicted proteins | sample Lak12m_FD_114543 | JGI IMG/M metagenome (GOLD analysis project Ga0172371, IMG submission 114543) | Freshwater microbial communities from Kabuno Bay, South-Kivu, Congo - kab_022012_12m | ecosystem: Environmental > Aquatic > Freshwater > Lake | place: Democratic Republic of the Congo: South-Kivu...
GAGAATTTGAACTTTGGTCATAGGTTGTCTCCTTAAAACAAAAATCCCGCCTGGTAGCGGGTTGATTGGATGGTGGATACTCTGAGCTTAAAACATATTCAGCAGGTTCCAGAACAGGAAGATGGCCAGCCACAGCCACCATTCCTTCGCTAGCCACTTGAACATATCGAACAGCAATGCAAACATGGGTCTTCTCCTTTCTTGTGAAATGTTGAGGGATTTGGGGAATCAAAAAGCGCCCACCTCGCTGGATTGAGATGGGCGCTATCTGAGCGGTATGGGGGTAGGGTGGATGCTCCCTACCGGTTGCTTTCTATGCGGGTACCCCCCGGGGGTTCACTTACCCCCTTCCCCTATACCTTATATAATCGACACAAGAAATTTTTAGGAAAATATGGATGGAAAAGCTTTCATTTATGTCAATTGACTGTGGATCGAAAACGAGTATGATTGTTTGCAGCCGATTCCATAATTATATTGCTCCTAGGTTGGATAGTTAGCCCAGCATCTTCCGAAAAATCTATTTGAATATGGATGTTTGATAAGGTTATAAATCGCACAAGGACCAGTCAACTTCAAAAACGGAAATACTATTGTAAGGGGTTTGCTATTAGTGTAAGAGGATAGTCGATTATGAGCATTTACGTGTTGTCAGAAGAAGCACAATCCGTTGTTGATATGGCTCAACAAGTAGCCTATCAAAAGCGTAATGAGGAACTGGACAGTTCGCATCTGTTCTACGCATTGCTGAAAGAGAGTCGGGCTGGAAAAGAGTGGCTTCATCAGGTTGTGTGCACAAATATTGATGAATTTCTCACCGATCTTGAAGATGTACTCTCGGTATGGTATCCGACATCTGCAGAATTTACAGAACCTTCAGAAATGTACTTAAAAATCATGCATTCTGCCGAAAAGATCGCGGCAAACATCAGAGCAGAATTTGTGACACCAACTCATCTTCTTAAAGCGGTAATAGACCAAGATGAACGGATGTCAGAGTGGCTTTCTCGGCGTGGACTCGTTCCCACGCAGGTAGGTGTCTCCTCTGACACCCCTACATTGGATCAAGTAAGTAAAGATCTGACGCTTCTGGCTAAGGAAAATAAACTAACACCAATAATTGGACGTGAGAAAGAAGTACAACAGCTTGTTGAAATACTTCTACAGCGTGGAAAGAACAGCGCCCTGTTGTTAGGTCCCGCGGGAGTTGGCAAGACAGCAATTGCGGAACGGTTGGCTCAAGATATTGCTAATGGTAAAGTTCCACGCAAGCTTCAAGACGCGCGATTGGTGGAACTTAACTTGGGAGCTTTGCTTGCTGGAACATCCTACCGTGGGGAATTTGAAGAGCGCATGGAAAGTCTCCTCAAAGAAATAGCGATTGGCCGCAACATTATACTGGTCATTGATGAGTTTCATGCCTTAGTTGGAACAGGCACAACAATGCAAGGTGGTCCTGATGCGGTAAGTATTCTCAAGCCTGCTCTGGCACGCGGCGATATCACCTGTATTGGCATTACGACCGACGAAGATTTTACTCGTTCAGTTGAATCGGATTTGGCGCTCGTTCGCCGCTTCCAAATTGTAAGAGTAGCTGAGCCATCACTGGACGAAGTAATTCACATCTTAGCGAATATCGCCCCTAATTACTCATCTCACCACCACGTTGAAATTCCAAAACAGACATTCGAGGCGATTGTACTTTGGACAGAACGCTACCAACCAAATCGCCACTTTCCAGATAAAGCCATAGACATCCTTGGAAAATCCTGTGCTCGCGCAGAATTGCAGAAGCAAGGAGTAGTTACACCTGCTTTAGTAGCCGAGATCTTGACGGAAATTACAGGTGTGCCCGTGGGTGAGTTGGATGCAAATTTACGGAATGTGTTGGTCAACCTTGACAAAGCACTTAACCAACGAATAATCGGACAAGAAAGCGCGATTCAAACGCTTTGTCAGGCTGTCCGACTGTCTTATTCTGGTTTGCGAGATCCACATCGTCCTAAGGGTATATTTCTCTTCCTTGGGCCATCTGGGGTGGGTAAAACTGAATTGGCGCGCGCTTTAGCAGAAGAGTTATTCGGTTCAGAAGAAACACTGATTCGAATGGATATGTCGGAATACTCAGAACGTATCAATATCTCTCGCCTTATCGGTGCAGCTCCTGGTTACATTGGTCATGATGAGCCAGGGCAACTTACACAAGCGTTGCGAAACCACCCTTATTCAGTTGTGCTTTTTGATGAAATAGAAAAAGCATGTCCGGAGGTTTTTGATCTGTTCTTGCAACTATTCGACGAGGGCCGTTTGACAGATTCCCATGGGAATTTAGCAGATGGGCGAAATACAGTTTTTATCATGACCAGCAACATAGGAACGACCAACGACTCTCGCAAAGATATTGGTTTGATTCAATCTTCAACTAAACAAGAACGGCGAATTTATGAAGCCGAGATTCATTCGTTTTTCCGCCAAGAATTTATTAACCGTATTGACCATATCATTCATTTCCGAAGCCTTGACACTGATGACTTGATAGAGATAGGTGATATGGAAATCCGTCTATTGGTACAACGATTGAGTGAGCAGAACATTCGTCTGACGTACGAACAAGATGTGCTGCCTAATATTGCTTACGAGGCAACACGAATTGAAAGTGGTGCTCGAGGAATTAGAAGTGCTATTGAAAAAATTATTGCTATACCACTCAGCGAATACCTTCTACAGCGATCAGACACAAAAGGCTGTTGGATCCATGTGCAATCTCTTGATGACGGCATTCGATTGGAGTGGATGTAAATGGCTTTGTGGAAATTTAGTCAAACAGCGCAAAAGACTAACTCCAAGTATTGGGCCTCCCGGTTGATGGAGGCTCGAGAAGAACTTTGGAAACGCAATATTATTGACGCTGGCAAATTGTTCAAAAAAATCGACAATGAGTTGCACAGAGTTAAGCCGAAGGATTTACAAGATGAAATTCTTATTACAAAAGCAGAAGCTCATCTGGGGTTATGGGCAGTAAAATATCTTGAGAATCCGCAAGAGCGTGCGGGATATCGGAAAATTCTTGAAGAAGTACAAACAACACCACAATTATGGTTGTTCGTCGCCAAAGTTTTGGGGTTAAACAAGGATGACGATATTGATGCTCTGTTTGCATATCGAGAGCTACTCAAACGAATGCCAACCGAAAAAAATGCTCGTGCTGTTCTAGAGATTTTACAAAAGACAGAATATTCATCGGCAGCAGCAGAACTTATAGAAGTGGTTGCCAGTGTATTACCCGATGATATTACTACTGCAACTTGGTCTTGCCGGTGGGCATTAAAGTCTAACCATCTTACAAAAGCCGAAGAGTTTGCACGTGGCATATTGAAACATAGACCTGATCATATCGAAGCAAACCGCTGTTTAGGTTGTATATATGAGTCGTTCCAAATGTGGACGACCGCACGTGAACACTATCTTCTAAGCAAGGATTGGATACGGCTTGCAGTTTGTTGTAATCATATTGGTAATCACACAGAAGCTCTACAGGCTTTGATGAAAGTAGAACCCGAAAAACGAACGAATCGGACTTGGCTTTATAATGCAGGTTGGGCTTTTTACAAAACAGGCTCATTGAACACCGCAGTTGAATACTTTCAACAACTAGATTCTTACCATCCCGGTCATATTCGTCAGCTAATGCACGCTATAGAAGAAAAATTGTATTATCCTTATCTAAATGATTTTAGCCAAAAGGATACACCACTGCCCGAGACTATGCCGGAAGAATATAAAGCTGAGGTTTGTATTCGCCGAGGGGCTTTTCAACTCATATTCAAGCGAGATCCCAAAAGTGCCGAGGAGAACTTTGAAAAAGTCGCCACGAGATTCCCGATGTCTCCCTTACCGAGTATTTTTCTACTTGCAAGCAGAGTATCAAGTAGGGATGACCTTGCGCTTGATAAAAAAGCCTTTGAGCAATTGAAAGGATTTTATGGTGAAGCAAGTATTTATCTTTTAGTGCGAAGCCTATGGCTGGCACCCACTAATCCGCAATTAGCAATTCGCTATTTGGAAAAGGCAACCAAAGAAGGACTCACCCGTCATATACCTGATAAAGCCTTAGCTGCCATCATTTGGCTACTTACCAACTCGATAAGTAATGGCAAAACATTCCCAGTTAATAATGTTTACTCGTCTTTCTTGAAGCGAGGGTCAAAGGGCCCTGCAAAAGAAGACGAACTATTTTTTGAAGCAATTTGCTCTTCTTTAGGCTACAATATATTAATCAACGATCCTGTAGGAATTGTCCCCTGGTTTGCTTTTTCCCCGATAGGAGGTCTCCTCAGTCCTGTCTCATGGAAAGAAGTCCAGGCTTCGTATTATGCGCTTCACGAGTTATGGATTCCAGCAATTGAAGCAATTCAACACGAAGAAAGGTCTGAATTTGAAGAGCAGATCATCTTGCAAGGAATTTACCAGAGCGCTCAAAAAAGAGATTGGCAGATCATAGGGAAAATCCTTGCCCACGAGTTGAACAGAAAGCAAACCAGCAAACCTCTTTATAAAAAAATAGCAACAGAACTCCAAGGAGCACTTTTCCAAAAGATCTGGAACGATCGAGATTACGATGCTTTAGAACAGCAACTCCAAGAACTTTTAATCAACAGACCAGGAGATAGTCATATTCACCATAACTTGGCAATTGTTTATACACGTTGGGCGCTCAGTCAGGACCAGAAGACTATTCCAGAGACTCATCTGAGTTTATGGGAACGATCGATTGGACATTGGTCTGTTGTGCTAAGCGACACTCATTATTGGAAAAAATGGAAAAAACAACGCAGCCAATTTTATGAGGACGAAATTGACAATACGGCCATAGATAATCTGATAGATGAACAGCTGCCTGGTTCATTAATGACGTATTTCGGTGAACGGGAAAATCAGGTCAGCGCGACTCAGGCTGAAAAGTATCTTTACTACTCGAAGCTGTTAGAACAAGAATTAGATATAATGACCATTGTTCGACGGCTAGTAAGACAAGCGGGAAAAGATAATCTACCATCGGAGGTCTTACGTTGGCTTAGCCCGATTCTAGTGAAAGAGTACTCTGATGAGAGCATTTGTAAGACACTGATCGAATCCCTTCCAAAAAGTAAATTGTCTGGTCATGAAACTCGCCAAATCCGTTTGGCTTTTACCCGCCTGAGTGAAATCCACGTGCTGGCATGCAGCTACCAATACGAAGTTGCTCTCAATAAATTGCGGACTTTCGAAAATGATCATTCTATTACGCAAGAAGAACAGACCGATATTACTGATGAACTGGTTTTTGTTCTAGAAAGTTATTCTAGGGACTTGATGAGGCGTGCTCTCTGGGACGAAGCACTCGACCGGGCACAAGAAGCATGGCAGATCCGACCGTGGGAGAGTTCGATAGAAAGACTTTATGTTGATGCCAGTTTAGGATGGGCCCAACAACGCCTCAAGGTAGAGGATTATGGTAATGCTGTTAATCACCTGACAAAACTCAAGAAAACTATTACTAATGATTTACCACTTGAACTTAATGCCTTATTGGCTGAAGCCCTAGCCCTTTATGGCCAAGAAGCTTTGGAAGAGGAGAAAATTGACACTGCATGGAAACGACTTGACGAGGCATTGCGATTAGATTCGGCCAATCGGGCCGCACGAGATGGAATGGCGCATGTTTTTCGTGCAGAAGCGAATGAGGCACTGCAAATGGAAGATTTTACGACAGCTTGCGAACTTTCTCAAAAAATGTATGAGTACTCGCCAACAATGCAGACAGCTACAATCTATGCATCTATATGTGCAGAATCCGCAATCAAATTGTCTGAGCGTCGTTTGTATCAGGCTGCAATTGAGGCATTAAACCCTGCTTTGGAATTACCTTATGACCGAACCATTTTCCAAATAGAAAAAATTATGTCTGCAATTCTTACCGATCAAGGTGCGCAATTATTTAATTCTGGCCAGCTGTATGCCGGTAGGAACGCGACAAGGTTGGCGGTGCAATTAGATCCAGACAATCAAATAGCCAGACAAAATCTAGCAATTGCAACGAGAGGGTACTGATGTCAAAATTGACAGATAATAATCCATATGAAATCCTTGAAATACCTATTCAGGCAGACAAAAAGGCAATTACGAAAGCTTTCATGCAAAAGAATCGTGGCAACAACCAGGATCGCCGTCTGGTACGCCAGGCTTACGATGCACTTCGGAAATCAGATGATCGTTTGCTAGTTGATGCTTTAACTCCAATTTTTTCAGTAGATGGCAAAGAGGAGAAAATAGCCGACGAAATCGTAGAGGAGATTAAGAACCAGTTGCCCGAGAAAGTGGATTGGTTGGCTTACTTGGATGAAACCAAGATTCAAAAACAAGATTTATTGGCTTTGACTGAAGCCATAATTAGACATTTTTTTACCGAAATCCCACCCCCTCGAGATTTCATTGAACTACAATCGGACTTTGATGGTTTACAAGAATTTGTTACTGAATGGCTTAAATGAACCCTCCAAAAAACACCGAGTTGCAGGAAGAATGTCGAGGATATCGACACATTGCGAAACGACAAGCTTATTTGTGTGTCCAGCGCCGTTCTCGATTGGTCAATTTGATCCTACAAGAAAACCAAAACCTTGCTATCGTCTTGGATGGGTTTCCTGTATTGCCCAAGAAATATCGGAAGATTTATGGATCATTCAAACAAAGTTTCGATTTATTTTCATTACAGATCAAAAAATCGCTTGCAGTTTTGGAAACCCCGATTGTTTTCGATCACAACTTGGTTTCTCCGAAAACTCGGAATTGTAGTATTGGTGAATGGGAAGATTATCGCGATGATCTGAAGGATTACCTGAAAGAATTTACACGTACAATTGAACAATACGAAAAGGAAGGATTCTTAGACATCCTACAAATTCTTGATGTAGCGGAACGTTTGGAAGAGTTCGTCTTCCCCAAGACAACCGTTCAAGGAAATATTTATCACCACGCTTTAGAAGAGTTGAAAAAGCTTTCGGATCAAATTGGGTCGATTATCTTGAAAGCATTGTATAGACGACAAATAAAAGTAATACCCCTTTCTCTAGGAGATTATCCTCCTATTGAGACAACCAGAATCCTCTCCCGCGAAGACAATCAAACTAACGATGAAATTGTCATCAGTCGAATAATCGAAAAAGGTTATACTTGGAGAGCGGTCATCTTACGAAAAGCCGTAGTTATTGTCATGACAAAGTCTTAGGAGAAAATTATGGGCCGTATCATTGGCATTGATTTAGGCACTACCAATAGTCTCGCAGCATATTGGAGTCGTCGCCGACCAAAACCAATTTTAAACTCTGATAACTCATCTATAACCCCTTCTGTAGTCGCTTTAGACCAGGGTAACCGATATGTGGGCCAAGATGCTAGAGATCGTCGTTTCAGCGGGACAAAGAATGTCGCGTACTCTGTAAAACGCTTTATTGGCCGAGACTATGATGACCCAAAATCACAAAAAGCACTTGAAAGAGTAAGTTATTTGGTTCAGAAGGCAAAAAATGGCGAGGTTGAAATCAAATTGGGAGATCAATGCTACAGCCCAATAGAAATTTCAGCGATGATATTGGAAAAGCTCAAGAAAGACGCTGAGTTGGAATTTGGCGAGGATGTGACGCATGCGGTAATTACCGTACCTGCCTACTTTAGCCAGCGACAGAAAAACGCGACGAGGGAGGCTGGTCGTTTAGCAGGATTGCAAGTTCTTCGAATAATCAACGAACCAACCGCCGCTGCTCTAGCCTTTGGAGTAGAAGAAAATATTTCCGAACCGCAATATTTCCTGGTATATGATCTGGGGGGAGGTACATTCGATGTCTCCATTCTTGTGGTCTCGAATGGCAATTTTGAAGTTCTCAACATAAATGGCAACAACTTCTTGGGGGGTGATGATATTGACAACCTGATCATCGACGAAATGCTCGACCAACTTCGCCGAGATACAGGAGAGGATTTTAGGAAAGATGAGGTGGTAAAAAACAAGCTGAAGGGCCATGCCGAACAGGTTAAGATTGATCTGTCAAGAGATGAGCAAACCCGAGCAGTAGACGCTGGAATTGCAAAAACACGCAAAGGCAATCCAGTAAATTTAGATTATAGCCTGACTCGCACTCGCTTTGATCAGATGATAGCAGGTATGGTTCAGGAGTCAATTGATATTGTAAATGAGGCTTTGAAGCACGAAAACCTGGAGTCAAACGACATCGATCGAGTACTTCTAGTAGGTGGATCAACGCGTATTCCATTAGTCAGACAACGACTCAAGGAAATTTTTGGCAACAAAATTGAAATCGATGTGGATCCGATGCAGTGCGTCGCTCTTGGAGCTGCTATCCAAACGGCGATCCCCATCGAATGGCAATGCCCAAATTGCAACACTGTCAACGAAGGTACTGATGATGTTTGCCGTTCCTGCCAAAAACCCAAAGAGGATGAAGGAGAGGTTATACCGGTAATTAAGTGTGATGCATGCGGGAAGAGCAATCACCAGGGCCGATTAGAATGTTGGTCTTGCGGTGCAAAGATTGGTGCGGCAATGGAGTTTGAGGAGGATAAGGATGAGTCGGAAAGCAAAGCCTATATCCGCATCGGAGATATTACATCCATGAATCTGGGTGTTGAGGTTGAGGGGAGAAAATCCAGTGAAGATCCCCGAGCATTGGCGATCATCATTAAAAAAGGAACACCTTATCCAACTCATGAACCATATTCAAAGGAACTCTACACGAATCGGACTGGTCAGAATTGGATTGAAATTCCGATATATGAAGCCGAAGAAAAAGATGCCCAATCTGATAGATGGGAGCATGTCGGTATTGTCGTTAATGACAAAATTCCACCGGGCATTCCAGCTGAGACACCTGCTATTGTTGAGATGGGAATAGATGGTGACGGAATTTTAACCGTTACATCCTATTTAAAAAGAATGAAGGAAGACACATTGGTATCAAAGAAATTCCAATTTGGGAGTAAAGAAGCCTTCAAGGATGAAGCTAAGGAGTTTGATGAGCTTAGAGCCCTAAGCTTTATTCTAGGGGTATGCGCTGAACTACCTGCGTTAAATAAGTATTTGGAAGCAAATCAGGCAGAAAAGGCTCGTCAAGTTGCGGATGAAGCCAAAAAGATTATCGAAGCGAAAGATGAAGCTCGTGCCGAGGTAGCTTTGGAGCGGGTTAATACCCAGATCGAAGAACTTCCCGTTCCAGTTTGGGATTTATTCTGGTCTTACTGGACAATGGAACAACCACAAATCTCAGCAGGCGAGCGCAGCCAGGTAAATCAAACCATTCTACAGATGGAAAACTCGGCCGTCCATGATGACTTTGATCAAGCAAATCGTCACCTTGGTAAACTCCGGACGCTCAATCAGACTATGTTAGTAAAAATTCCGCATAATTTGTTGAAAACAACGCGGAGCTAGGGTCTGTGGTTTCTGGAAAAGCTACGACAAGCCAGACTTCAGGCTGTGTTAACCAAGATGAAGGCCGTTCAGAGGGTTGATAAATCGCAATCTAATGGTGCAAGGGGTGAATCTGTGGAACGGCGAGTGAATTTTTTTGAACTATTGGATAGTGTTTGCGTCCATGAAAAGCCGACAGACTTCTTCCTGCCAGATCGTATTTGTACTTTACGTACAGCCCGTAATGTGCGACTTCTCTTACCTGTGCTGTCCGCAATGGTCAGGACGTTGCCCCGGATGTACCAGCATCGCGGGGTTTCTTATTGGCTAACTGGAATCATAGCATGTCTATAAGAGAGAGGCAAATGAAATAGTTGCTGTCCAACCCCAGCCTATTCCTAACCTACATGCATCATGGATAAACTCTTTTCAAAACACCCGTGAGAATTATTTCATCAAAGTGTTTCTCAACCTGCGCCGGCAAATCGCCTCCACATATCAACACTCCCAGTTCCATGTTCAATTGCATGGCAGCGTTTGTCAGGTTGGCGCAGGAGATGAAAAGACTTTCCCCATCCGCTACAGCTAACTCGGCATGCAAAGCACCGAAATCACCGCTGGTGGAAACATGCCTTTTCTCCAGAGGCCAGATGTAGAGTTTCGCCGCTTCAAGGACCTGCGCGCAGACGATACCGGTGGATTTGAAATCATTTTCACCTTTTATGCCATCTCCCATGGGAGCGCCTCGATCAAGTGTGATTCTGCGTTTACCGAAAGAGACGAAAGTGCAGCTCAAACTACCTCGGCTGCAACGCCAGACGCGAGGTCTGGCTGTACCTGGTTGCGTATTTCGGTCGCAGCGGAAGCTCAGAGCAATTCGCTCCATGCCGACTACCGGATGCATAATCCCTTCACCAGGGCTTTTTCTTTCCCGCGCGATCGACATGCTCCGTTTTACCCGGTCGCCTTGACCGAAATGCACGACTTCGGGCTGTTCTCTGCCAAAACGCTTGAAATATAGTTCCTCAATGAACTCGGGCAGGGGTCTCTTCCAGGGTTCCTGTTTCTCGTTGACCAGTTTGCCGAATTTCTTCGGGTTCAGCCCTAACTCACGCGCCATCTGGATGTGCATATCCGACAGGGGAAAACGTTTACGCGCCTCGATCCAGATGCGATACTTTTCGGGAATGGTTCCTGTTTTGGGCGTAATATTTTATCTTACAGGTGCGATCTGTGCTGATCAGGAACTCTTGGTTTACAGGGGAGATTACGATACCCCAATCGCCTTCAACGCTGCGGCCAAGGGCTCCGAATAGAAAATCGGATCTACGCGCTCCAGCAGGTCTCCCGGTACTTCCAAGTATTGGCGCTTATTGCTCACCGGTACCAAGACTTTCTTGGCCCCGTTATCGACGATCACCTGCAACGGTTCAATCAAGGAACGCACTGGCAGGATATTGCCCTGGATGGTCATTTCACCCAATACAACCAGGCCCGCCAAGGGCGGTTTATCGCGCAGCAGGGAGTAGAGCGCCACAAAGAAAGCTACCCCACCCTGTGAACCTTCCTTGGCCTGCATCAAGTCGACTATCTGAACGTGAAAGTCATAGCTATTGATGTCGCGTTCGATACCCAGGCGCGTGCGGTTCGCCCGAACATAATCAAATGCTGTCACAATAGACTCTTTCATGCTCCGATCAGGGCTGCCTGTAATGCGTAGCTTACCCGAGCCGCTCATCCGGTTGACTTCGATCCGATTCAAGACAACTGAATCATTATCCGTGAATGCTGCGGTGTAGACGCTGCCAGGGGGCAAAGGATCCTGTCCAATCAAAGCTCGTCCGCCTTCTTCGGGAACGCCAACAAAGTGTTCTTGCATACTGTCAGTGTCAATGTATGAGAATGATGTCTGGTAGTATTCGAAAGCTCCCATCTTCTTAAGCTGCTCTTTGACCCTCCGGCGGCCTTCCAAAGCCAGTTCCAAATAATCAGCGATCTCAGTTTTGCTTGGGTCACCAGCAGGATGCAGCAGCTTGATCAGGCCGGACACAGTGCGGCGGACCGCTTTGGCATCGCGCGTATTCAGGTCCGTTCCCAGGGAAAAGCTACGATCCACGGCATCGGTATAGTTGCGTCGGCGCAGTTCTCGAAAAGCCTCGGCCAAATAGTCAACCACAAAGCCATAGTGGTCGCTTAAAAATTCGTTACGCATCTTGGGCAATTCCCAACCTGGGAGGTAAAAATGGATCCGATCGATTAGCGCCATGTCCTGCATATCATCCGGAAGAGGTTGAAACAACGTGCTTGTTTTAACCAAGACATCAACCGGCTGGTTTATGTTTCCGGCAAAGACAATCGATGCGTCGGCCACAAGTTCTTCACGCCCTCGGCTGAAGCTGCCGCTCTCCATGTAATCCTTCAAGATTTGGATCGCCGTTTTATCATCAAACTGAACACCAGCCACCTCATCGAAGGCTACAACATCCCACATCCCCACCAGCCCTACTCTACGGGTGCTCATGTTGTAAAAAAGGTTGGGAACAGTGGTCTTTCCGCCTGAAATCAGGATGGAATATGGAGAAAGGTCCCGATAAACGAACGACTTTCCAGTGCCGCGTGGACCAAGCTCTATCAGGTTGAAATTGCGCTGCACCATTGGGATTAATCGCACCAGCATCAACAGCTTCACCCGGCGATCGAACTGCGTCGGTTCTAAACCCATGCTGCGTACCATTAGATCAATCCATTCGTCGGTTGTGAATTCAGCTCTACGGGAAGAATAGTCTTCCAGGCTGAAGGCAGCCAATTGAATAGGGTTTATTTCGGTAATGAAAAAAGGTCGAGCTTTGCCAGATACTTCCTCGTCTTCGCGATATTCCAGCTTGGTTTGCGCCCAAATGCCCCCTTCTAGCAGGCGGTCATATTTACGAACGATGCTATCCGGAATATGGATGAAGTTATTGCCGAAGTTCACTAAATCCGCCCAATATTTAGTGCCATCCAATCGCACTGAAACCTTGTCAATATAAGTCATCACACCGCGCTCTTTGACGCGCGACTGGGCCTTCATGGCTTCGTCTGGACGGATAACATTCTCGGCCAGGGTGGTGTTCACCAAGCGCAGGCCTGCCTCAATGGATGCAAGGTCATCAGTGGCACAGTATTTCCCCAATAAATACTCCAACACGTAAACCGGCACATTCGCACCGACTTTTACCTGGCGCACCAAGTCTTTACGCACCACACGGCCGGCAAAAACCTGGGTAGCTTTACGATCTAAATCATCCAATGTGGGCATACTCGCTCCTTGTTCCATTACAGACAACTTGCGTAAGGCTGTGGGCTAAAATACCACATTTATCGGCAGCTTCATTTCAGGGCATAGGCTGGCGCCGTACTCGTCCAGCAGATACAGGCTCACGCTATCCGACGGTGGGATATCTGTGATTTGTAAAGTGATCGTATTGACTGCCAGCTTTCCATCCGCCTCGAATTTCATCGTGACGTCATGAGTAGCTTCGTTAAATCCATAACTGGCGGCGATGGGCATAGAGATAATCTGGCTGCCGGCTCGCACCTCGACCCGTAAACGGGGCGGGGCAACCAGTGAAAACAGTTCACTGGCTTCACCTTTCACCGTGACTGAGAAAAAGCGGGTGCTGATTTGCGCGCTGCCGGGTGTGATCGTCCAGCGGAAGGCTGGCGCGTCTACGGTGGTCTTGGATTTACCTGCCGACACTGAGATCACCGGGATCACTAACTCCTGCAGACTCAACCCGCCGTGAAAGTATTCCGTCGAGCCTCCCGGTACTTTGAACGTGGACATTCCATACGGGGTCACCACTTCCAGGTCGCCGCCGATGCCAAAAGCTGATAAGGGTTTTCTCAAGCTGGCCGGAACGATTGCTCCGCCCTTCCCCACCCAGACGCGGCGATGTAGATCCGTGGTGTCTCCGCCAGGAGCATCTAGCGCCTCGCCGACCATCAGTGAATCACCAGCTAAAAAGCCATGATCTGCGGTGATCACCACCTTATCAATTCCAAGCGTGAATAAGGTGCGGATACCCCGGCGAAGCTGATCAAAAATATAGCCCTGGAGCTGGCGCGCGATGGCTGGATTTTTCTCCCACATTCCATCAATCTCATCGGTAGCTGTAATGACCACAAGCTGGGCTGATTTGAGGTTGCCGGACAAAGTTTTGTCATTCAGTGGAGCAACCTGGTTAAGCTCAGTTACTACCACCGGAGCATGGACTTTCTTCTCCAGATGCTTCATGCGCTCCGGCCGGTTTCTCAATATGCTGCCCAGTACGACCATTCCCAGTTTGCTGCTTCCTGCCGGTACCAGCGTCAATCCTTTCTCCGCGCCGGGCATGAGCGCTGCCATACCCACCTCGGTGATGGTGGGGGGGGTAGCTATAGCAGGGGTTAAAGCTACTTTCCAGTTTTCAGGAAGTTGAGCGCACAACTCGCAGGCCATTTCAAAGCGAAACGCGTCCACCAGGATGTAGGCAACCGGGCCATCTGAGGCAGCCGGCTCAACAAAATCGTGATAAATATCAGCCTGTTGGGTCACTCCTGCCAGGTTAAAGCTCGCCGCTTCATACGCGCGCACAAAACGACCGGCGAGATGATGAACCGCTTTGGCGTAACCCTGGCGAGCAACAGCCACCAGCTTGTGCAGCGAATCCAGCGCCTGGGAATCCCAGTCGAAATTATGAATATCGCGTTCCAATTTGCGCTGAACGGTATCCAACCTGCACCAGGCATTTTTATCCCCCACATTCTCACCTACGTATTTTTTGAACAGCGTTGCGGCAGGTGGGTCATTTTTTAGAGCCTGGTTAATTTTCTCAGCCAGGAGGATTACCTGGCCAGCGTTCACAATCAACTGCCAGCGCAGCTTGATTTCCGGCTGTTGGCCCGCCCAAAAGCCGCTCAGCCTCTGGCTGGCCAGGTCCAGCAGGTCTTTGGATGGTTTTTCTGCCAGGGATTTTTCGATCAGGGTTTGCAGGACTTCTTCGGTACGCGAAAATGTTTCGCTGGCGTGTAGGGTTTCTATCGTCCAGGGAAGCTTGCCGAGGCCCATCTCTGCCTGCACCTTGTCGGAGGTCTGCACATAACTTTCGGTCAGGTCGCGCCGCAGCCTCCAGGTCTGGGCAATCTGCGCGGCAGCCTGACGAGCCGTTTTGCTCCTGGGCAAGGGGATGGTCTGTAATGCCGTTGGGATTTCGCCATCCAGCCCGGTCAGGAACTCGGTCACCAGCAAATGGCGGCCTAGGACAGCCCGTAACGAAGCCAGATCATCGCCTGCTGTCAGCGCTACATCTAAAGCGCCGCCGAGCAGATCGGCCAGGGCCGGTCCGGCTGCTTTAGCAGCCAGGTCTTTGTCTACAGCGGGATCAGCCAGGAAACGCAAAGCGATTTCTTCAGCATTGCCGGTTTTGAAAATGATGGCCAGCACACCCATCTGCACTTCTTGCCCCTTTTCAGCCAACGACTCGATCTCCGCCAGGTTGAGCTGCCCATTTTTGATATCGGCAACGATCTTCTCCACCGTAGCGGCTGGGAGCACCTGCTCCAGGGAGCGCCGGGCTATGGCTGACAGCCGGGTATTGCGTTCGGGGGGCTGCGCGTCGGGTTCGAGGCAAACGCCCGTCAGGATGAATTCGGCCAGGGCGTTCCGTGACTCGAGCCGCGATATGGGCGCATAGATCAATAAGCGCGGCTGTTCTTTCTGGCTCCAGAGCGGTTCAAGGGCGCGGCGCAGGGCAAGAAATCCCTGATCGGGATCATAGCGAGCGAAAGCAGTCTTTGAGGTTTCCAACTGCCCGGCCAGCGCATCGACGACCGCCGGATAAGCCCGTTCAGGATCGAACCAGACAACGGTGCGATGGCTGTCAAGTTGTTCCTGAAGTGTAACGAGAAGTGTATTCGAAATCAGTCCCATCCGCCATCCGTCCTTTATCTGCCAGCCTTCACCAGCTGCCTGGCTCTGAGATGTTTGCCGATGCTGCTCCATTCGTACTTGCCGAGCAGCAATTCTCCCCAGGCGCGCTCGGCTTCTTTCCACGGTACGATCTGGTGGAGCGGGGCTATATTGAGCAGCACGCCGTCGTTGAGATCGGGCTTCAGCTCCAGCAATGCGGCAGCGTCCAGCGCTTTGAGGTACGTTTTGATCTCGGCCGCCAGGGCGGTTTGAGCGGCGATCTTGCGCTCATGGAGCTTGCGGGAGCTGCCCAGCGCAGCCGGCAGCCCGTTTTTCAGGTCATTCAGGCGTTCGGTTTCCAGGTTCAGCTTGGCGTCGGCGTACTCGCGCCCGGCGCGAAACAGGCTGCCCGGGTTCAAGCGTGGATAATACAGCCAGATGCCATAATTGCGTTTGGCCGATTGCAAGAGCCAGTAGATGGGCGCTTTGCGGCGGCTTTTGGAGTAGCGCTTAATGTGGTAGGCAAAGAAACCCCTGGGGTCACGCAGCCAGGTGCGCAGGTCGGGCACGCCGAGGATCTGGCAGGCTTCGGCTTCGATGTCATCGGCCTGGTCTTGCCATAGCAGGCGCAGCACCCGGCGCACCGCTGCGACGACATCCTGCTGATGGCCGGGATCGTCCACCAGGAAGCCATCCCAGGCGACCGGCAGCGGGTAGCCTTCGGGCGAGGCGGATAGCGGCAGGCCATCTTCGCCAACCAGCATGCCCGACGAGCACACCGGCAGCGGGTCGAACGGGTCGGGCAGCGCTGGCAGGCTTTCAGGATGCAGGGCGTAACGCACATCCCAGCGCCCGAAGGC
>Ga0172371_10006951_pt1 | contig 16251 bp, 4 predicted proteins | sample Lak12m_FD_114543 | JGI IMG/M metagenome (GOLD analysis project Ga0172371, IMG submission 114543) | Freshwater microbial communities from Kabuno Bay, South-Kivu, Congo - kab_022012_12m | ecosystem: Environmental > Aquatic > Freshwater > Lake | place: Democratic Republic of the Congo: South-Kivu...
CATATGTTATAGCATATTTATAAGAACCAGCGGTTAATAGACCTACTCCATCTTCGTAAATATCAGTAATAATGGGTCCAGTATTAACCTTATCTATAGAATCAGTTAGTATTGGAGAAAATGAATTATAAAATTCTACCCATTGTGTACCGTCATATTGATAAAGAGTTCCACGATCTCCGTGAGCATATGCTGTATCATCCCCAGAAAAGATTAAGGCCCCGCCCCAAGTGGTCAATAGGGTATTTTTAACCTCGCCATAGGTGCTTCCATTATAGCTGAAGATTTTACCAGAGGGATAGGTAAAAAGATATAGGATTCCTGACAAAACAACCATTTGTTGAATTTTGGTTTCAGACAATCTTTTAATCGCCACGAATGACGAAGGATTGTCTGGATCCCAAGAATATACTCGATTATTGTCTGTACCTATAAAGATATAATTATTATATTCTACCAAAGATAGGATTTCTGGTAAATTTGGTAATGGAGATACTTCTATTTCATTCCAAGTCTGCCCAGAAGAAGATTTATATATTTTACCATTAGATGTCCCTACATAAATATCTTCGCCTATTAATTGGAAAATATTAATCTTTCCATCTAAAACTCCTACTAAATTAAAATCTCCAACTGTAATAGAAGGATCTGGCACCAGGGAATAATAGTAAATATTCCCATTTTCACAACCAATAACTATTCCAGTTGATATTTTACCCACAGCAGTTATTGTCTCGGGGGAATCCCAAATTAATGACCAATCTAAGCTCTGATCGACCAAATTCCAATCGATACTCAAGACACCATCTGAGGTATCTATCCAGTCGGAATCTCTAAAATCATCAAATTTGGAGATTCTATAAGCCACAGTTCCAGACCCGCTATCTTTGTTAGCTATTTGAACTTTGACATCTGGATTATTGGTTTGATAATCTCCAGTATGGCGGATTCTTACGGCATACATCGGTTGAGATGCTGTCCATGAAAGAGAATATCTTTTTGTTTGTCCAGGGGTTACTATTCCAGTTGTTGAAGTATTACCAAATAATAATCTCCAACTAATTCCATCCCATGCCTCTATAACATAGGTTTTTTCAATATCAGAATCAATGACCCATTCAATCTTCTTAATGTTGAGTGCGTTATCTAAGGCCCCTCCGAAATCATGCATAATATGGGAAGTAGTACCAATCCCTATTGTTTCATATGTCGTAACATCTCCATCATAACAGTTAGTAGCTTCTCCCAATCTTTCATCAATGGGAGACATTTTTAAAATCAGTCCTCCAGTGAAATTATCAGCGAATAGGAAATCAGCCATATGGACAGAAAAAGAAATGTTTCTATGTTGAGAACTATCCATTAACCAAACAAGATCTGGGGTGTTGCCGGGTGTCAATACATTCGCATCGCTGTCAAACCCTCCAGAAATATCAGTATATTTAAAACTAATACTACTGATAGATTGTGCTCCAGTTTCCCACCATGACATAGTAAAAGTATCATCAATGACAGGGTTAAGAATATCAACACTCCCACCCTCTACGATGTCTGTGAAAGTATCGATAATTTCACTGGTCAAAGAAACTCTTTTAGGTTTAATATCTTGGATACGAGAAATATCAGTCCCAGTACCACTGAATATATAGTGGTAGAAATAAATCTCAAAACCTATAAATCTATATTTCCCTGTTTCAGCCATATCTTATACATTACCTTCTGAAGTATCCTCAATAAAGACATTCAACTCATAAATCCTTATGCCACCAGCGTTTTCATCCGGCTTAATAACCAAATTAATTTGGGGTGGAGCAGTATCTTTAATAACTTCATCATAAGCATGAGTTTTTCTTCTATTATAGAGATTGCCTACGTCCGTCAATATGTCATCAGCAACAATTGTATCGACTATATTAGTTTTAGTTGTAATGATAATATTTCTATCGGAAGTATTTGTAGATGATAAAATGAAATCTTTAGAATTCCCGGAATATGCTTCAAAAAGATCAGTATCGGCTATTGCAGTCAAATTTGCAGAATTATAAGCTTGAGGAGTATTATCATCATTAAAACCTATGCATATTATATTTGAACCGCCATCCCTGATGATATCAGAGGTTACAACAGAATTAGATTGTATTGAGGCAGTAAAGTTTCCATCGGAGAATATTAAAACATACTTACCTAATGCATCATTTCTAGCAACGCTTGTGTCAAGAACGCTCCTTGCGCACAATAAAGCATTATCCATGGAAGATTCCAATAAACCTACAGATATGGTGTCTAAAGCATCAAAAATATCTGCTTTATCACTTGAGTAATCTAGCAATAATCCCCCAGCAGGATAACTATTAGATTCATCCGTGGTAATTATAGCAATATTATCGTAATTGTTATTTTTATTCAAACGTAATTCATCAATCAAGTCCTTGCATAAACTTATCATATTACTTAATTGATTTATTGTAGTTCTGTTAGAATTATCTATAATAATGACTAAATCAATATCTATGATATTATTGTTGATACTACCGATTTGACCAGAAGAATAAATATCGTCTCCCCATGTCGTAGAGGATAGAATTTGGACTACTTCAGATGGATAAGTAGCATCAAATACCCAGAAAATAGACTGCGGGCTATCTAGTCTATAGCTTCTTGGATTAAGATCTGAGACTGTATCAAGTTCTTTGGATATATTGACAGGTTTCAACATCGCTATAAGACTATCCCTACTTTCCAGAAGATTCTGAACCTCAGAGCCATTAGCAAAGGTAGCCATATAAGTCCATCCGGCTGCATTAATTTTATACGGGGATAGATCATCCCCAGAGTAAAGACGTATCCCTTTCCATTTAAGTTTAACTTGTTTTTCAGATTGTTCAATCTTACCAAATATAATTCTTTTACTGACTACATTTTCATTAAGCCATTGTTTTTTACTAAGAGCAGGATAGATACTATCATTGATATATAGATCTACATTAGTATCTTTGACTGCTAATCGATAAATATTCATAGCAGTTACATCAAAAGATTTGGTTGTTTTTCCAGAAATTCTTATGTAATCTATCGAGGTTATGGCATCATCTGTTGGCTCGATAAGTATTCTAATATCACTTACCGTATCGTTCCATCCAGGGTTAAACTTGAATGTTTTGTACACATTATCATTTGGAATAATAAAAACATATTGTCTTTCTCTAATGAACGGCTGGTTTGTTGCACTTCTCCATTGTAAATAAAATTTAGTTTGATCAAAACTGAATTCTTGTACTTTCATGGAGATTTCAAAGAATGCGTTATCATCTCCCATAAAATCTAGGCCACTAATTTCTATATATGGATATTCTCCCAATTCTAATTGCTTTACTTTTATGGAGATAGCATCATCTAAGTTGTCTGGGAAATCAATGTCACTTGGATTTTCTTCAAGAAGATTATAGAATTTTATTTTACTACTATATGAAAGATCACTTTCATCAAATTCTTCTTGGAAGAAATAAGTATCCTCTAAACTATGCGTATCAACATTACTGATATCAATATCAAAAGTATCTCCACCATTGACCAAAGTCAATCTATTTTTGGACATACGTAATTCAACATCATGAGTACCATCTTCGATACGTATCGCCTGATAGCCCTCATCCCCAGATCCTATAATTTCTACGGCTGCCTCCCATTCTAAAGTATATCCTGTAGAGTTGTTAAGAGAGTTGAATAATGATAGGCCATCTTCACTTGTCAAATAGAATTCTGAAATATCACCAGTATTGGCTTCTATATCCAATGTGTAATAATCTATTAAACCTAAAGTTGAATTAAGGTGACTTTCTATGGATACTTTAGAAGATTTAGTAGGATTGGTCCTTCCAAGTGTTTCATAATATCTCCAGTCGCCTGGATCAATCAGGAAATTATCAGATATTTCAAAATTTAATGACCATATAGAACTATTCGGTTGTTTCTCATTTTGTTCATTAAAATAGAATATAGAGGCGGCATCTGTTCCAGCGTATATTTTAGTGCCAAATGACTTAAGAGAAGTTATTTTACTACCAGAGTGATCTGGAGATACATCTTTCAATAGATATAAATTCATACTTTCTGTTTCTGAAGTCCCAGTATTATCAACAGTTCTTTTATACTGGAATACAGCAGAATTTGCCGCCATGCCTATCATTAGATTGTCATTATAAGAGCCTAAAGATAGAACATGAGTTTGATCAGAAAAATTATAAGTAACACTATTTATAATATTAGAAGAAGAATTAATAACTGATAAAGCAGTCCAATTATAAGCCGATATTGCTGCATTGCCACCATATCTCCAAACTTTAGGAACGTTCAGAGATCCGACATAAAGGAAAGATCTTGTTTCGTGGCCAAATTGATGAACTGTCATACAGGATACCGGCAATCTTGTTATAACAAGATTGGGAAAAGTTCCAGTAGTATTTAGCAGGGTATATTCTAGACGAAGTTTTACTCCATTATAGCTATAAATATTACCATTCTCAAATCCCAGATAGATCTTACTATCATAAACCTGCATACAAGTACAGATGTGCTCTCCCTCTGTACTAAATTGATAAAGTAATGCAGGAGTTGTAGTTAATCTATATAATCTACAAACATTTTCGAATGTATTAACTAATACTATATCTGTAGAGTTTAATGGATTATTGAAGATTATTGCATTATTTACAGTATCTCTAACCCAATCATTATTAGATCCTTCTATCTTTAGAACATTATTGACATAGACATTTAATGTCTCATTATTGTTTAGAGATTGTGTTACATCAAAACTATTTTTTAAGGAATATGCCGTAAAGGCGGCATGGCCACTAAGACTAATTGTAGAACCAGTTAATCCAGTTCTTGTTAAATTAACAATAGTAGTATAATAAAGTGCCGGTAAACCTAAAACAGTTAAACTGGCCATAGCAGTTACTATTTCATCTTTACTGGCATATTCTTCTTTAAGTACATGCTGCCATTTTGCCTGATCCGCATTATCTGCATAGTCTCTAAATTGGAAAGTCAGTGTTTTTACGCCATCGGACGACCCTAGATCTCTGATAATATTTCTAGAATATGGCATCCAACTTGAGAAAATCAAATTTCCGTCACTATCGCTTTCCAAATCCAAGTTATAGCGCATATCTTTGACTGCTGAAGTGGCATCTAAAGCATAAAGACTTACATTAGCTTTTCTTTTATTGATGATTTCTTTTTCATTAGGATCAGTATCTAAAGAGGCATCACCCTCTATACGCACTCGTGTCAAATATGGAGCTTGCGTATCAATCAAAAATTCATAATCTATATTTATTGTGAGTTCATTGGTTTCTATTATATTCCCAACAAAATCTTGTATTTGAGCAAATATTCGTATATCCTCAAAATTATTGCTATTGTATACCCATTCATAATAGACTCTATTATCATTATCATCGTCTATCCATGACTGCCATGAACTAAACTTTATATTACCATATTCATCAAAATAACCAATTCTAAATCTCCAAATATCTGAGCCATAGCCCGTACTTATCTCGGTATCTCTTGCATAGATATACAAAGGTTGATTTCTTCGGGTAGGATCTCCAGCCGCTTCCAATCTAGGAGGATTATAGCTTAAATCAGGATCCCATGGAGCCTGATTATCTACCCTCATATTGTCTGATATTTCACTGAAAGCAGAGATAGTATGAGAATTTGAATAAGCTCCTACAAAAAGCTTCTGTATTTCATTATCAATTTTAGGGTTTTCATTAATATAGAAATCTCTATAAATTTTGAACCATAAATTGTTACTACGATCATCCCAGTCCCTGTTATCAATATTCCATGTTAAGCAAGTGTCATTGGGGACTGATCTTTTTGGTCTAGATTTATCATCATTAGAAGATTGTATGTAAATATCTACTATTTTTTCATTATCATTACTGTAATCGTATCGTAATGTTTCAGAAATTGCAGACATGGGCTGGGATGATGCTATTTGAGGATGTGTTAATATCATCCAATATTTTGTATCAAATTCTAAAGCTAAAGGTGGATCAAAAATAAAATTGACATGCTCAGACCCCTCTGAATCATTTTTAAAGGCTACTCCTAAAATATCAGGATCAAATATTTCTATATCAGTTTGAGGTCTAAAAGTTTCTTCTGAAATATCATTAATATAGATTGATTTTGAAATTCCCCCAACATCTGGGCTATCATTATTATCTGGGGCTATAATAACTCGCCATCTATAGTTACTATTAACATGGCCTGTCTTTTTTATACTAAGATATGATAACTTGGCTACGCTATCTTTCAAACTATAAGATTCTTGCGGCCTAGCGTCATCACTCGGTATCATAAAAGACTGAGCCGCATGAGGATTTTTGGCAGTCAATACTATTAAACCACTGCTGTCTGCTGTTTGCTTAGTCCACGCATAACGTCCAAAAAGAGCATCGTCATCTTGTAAACTACCCTCTTGTTGCAGCCACCATGAAACTGATTCTGGTGATACTGGGACCAAGGAATTTTCTTCAGTAGCGGCTATTCGCACGTTGTTGATCATAACATCTTGCGTTCCAGTGTCATATCTTTCCCTAATCCCCCAATAAGGATAAAGCATATCAAATATGCCTGATACTTGGATATTAGTTGTAGGAGTATAGAATGTAATTAAGGATTTCTTGGTGTCTCCTGTCCCTTGGTAAATGCTAATTGCGTCATAATCCCCCGTATCATCCGAGGTTGTTATTGTAATGTCTCCATTAGTAGCTATTTTAATACCTTCACTAATAGTTTGTGTTCCCCTAGTTATCTGTATAGTGATAGAACCTTCAGGATCTAAACTGATGGCAAAATTACCAGTACTAGAATCATAAATTTTATTTCTTACAATATTCGCACTATTAAACTTGCTAGATATATAGGTTTCATCATTATTATTTAAAGCTACATGGAAAAAATTGCGAGAATTAAAATCTAATGGATTCAAAGTAGCATCGCTTACATCATCATCCGGCTGTTCATAGGGCAACATATATTGATAGGTTTTAGCGGCGACAGATTGTGCTACCTTCTGACCAGAAACTCCTTCATATCCATCTACAGTTGGTACATTAACAGTGTTATCTTCTTCACCATACATGAACGCAACCGACCCTAAATCTGGATCATAATTCCCAGCGTAGGGGTTCCCAGAAACTGGACCAAATTTATCATTAATGGATTTTTTCCAGAAGTTATACGTGGCATCATAATAATTGGTATTGGCTATTGGATCATAAACTAAACGTTCTACGCTGGCCTCATTATAGGTTCGATAAGCTGGTTTGAAATTGCTAACACCGAAATAAACTTCCATATTACCCTTGAGGGCTTGATCACTTAAAATATATTGAAATTCTATTGTCTGAGTAGAACTCCTAATTTTATCAATCGATAGAGGATTACTTTCCCTCATATTGTTACGGATGCTAGGAGGAATATTTGTATTGGAATTATTCACCCAATCACTTTCTCCAGCCCATGGACTTAAAGCTTCATACCACTGCCATTCTGAGCAAATCCAATGATCTTTGCTATAAGAACGGGCATTTGTCATGAGATTGATAGCTTTTCTCCAATAAACCACAGAAGAATTGGATAATCCCTGAACTCCAGTATAATTGCGGCGATCCCCAATCGGAGGATCATAATCTTGGCCAACATTTCCTGAGGTGTTTGTGATCGATACAGCCCGCTGAGTATCTCCAGCGGCACGATCTTCATTCGCTAGATTTGAAATAACAATACCATAACAAACAACATCATCAGGATTTTGTAATACTTGATCACATCGATTAATTTCTTCATCTCCCAAGGTATATGCTCCTTGAGGGGCTAATAAATAAAACTTACAATTGGTATCGTTATCCAATACGACGTATGCATGTTCTGCCTTATCATAGTAATCAGAATCGCTACCATTAAGTGTCAAGTCAAGTAAATTAGGATATTGTATTATTCTTTCATCATACTCTAGACCTTGGATTTCATTGTATAAATAGAGATCGTCCTCTAACGATAAATTAACTTCATCTCCATTATCTGGGATTATTTTAAGATCCCAAAAGGAAAAAGAAGATGTATTTCGGTCTAAGTTACGAACCCTATTCCCTAATGCTACATAAAAACCATCATTGGTTTGTGGTAGTAATTTTTTGTCGAGATAATCATCTAATATGACGACTTCAGTTAATTGAGCATCTAAGAGCACAATTTTACTTATTTTTATTCGAGTATCTTTATTGTCTTCATTACTAATAGAGACTATGAGACGGCCTCTTATTTCAGTGTCCTTTGTATAATCTAGAACATCATCATTATTTCTATCCCCTACAATTGTCTGAATGGTTTGTTCAATATCGTATATTACTTGGTATACTTCTTCAGTAGAGCTATCTGTATCTCTATTACGATAGATTTTAATATTATTATTAAAATCTATAGATACTCTTATAAAATCATTCGGATTTTTTAATCCTAAGGCATCATTTCTGGTAATATCTACCGTACTATGTTGAATAGCATCAGTAGATATCATAATATAAAATTCTCCTTCTCCATAGTCTTTTATTTGAGAAAGGTTATAATCTACTTCTGCATATGCGCTATCATCATATGTCGGATCTGCATAAAAAATATCTTGTCCTACCCATGCCTCATAACCTATTGTGGGATGGTCTGCTTGTCCTCCGAGGAAAGGAGTAGCTTCTTGCGAGGTAAATATACTAGCTTGTAATATAAAATTATTGATAAGAGCGCTACTGCCATCGATGAAAGTAGTAGATGTTGAACTACTGGCTGCTATTAGAACATGTTCAGCATTATCTTGGGTATATCTTCCTATAGTTGATTGTCTCCAATCTCCTATTGTTCCCAATAATGGAGTACTATCAAAAACACTATCAGTAATTTTTAAATCTTCAGTTGTCAGATTATCTTTGGAAAAAACATTAATATCTTCTTCAATATCCTCGTCTGTCAATATTAAAGTAGAAACATCAATTGATGTCGTACCAAATGTTTCCTGATTAAAATGACGTTCTCCAAAGGTTATAGCTCTTGTATAACCCTCAAATTTATCGACTTCTATAGTGGCTAATCTATTATAAACTAATGATCCATTGTCCCTGAAATAAACAGCCACCTGACCTTTATCCCAACTAGAATGAGAAGAATACATCTGTACAGAATTATTGTACATATCAAAAGCTATACTTTTATCAGGTTCTGATAAAGATATAAATTCGGGAGTGTTAAACTGCAAACCGCCGGTAGCTAGATCTGTAGTAGCAAAATTATTATCTTTCTCGTCTACATTAAAAACATATCTTCGACTTGCTATTTTAGCATCATTTGATCGAAAAACTTGTATTTTGGAATCCCCATCATTAGACGACTGTAAGGCCAATATTAGAAGATATTTTTTACCCGGATATAAATCTATGGCATCTTTGAGAGTCAGATCTTCGGTAAAACTTTGAGCAACCAATTCGACTTCAGTATATCCTATTGTCGAGACGAATGCGATACCGGTGAATAATGTCTGCACCGTATTGACACCATTCCAATAAATACTTCCAGTTGAAAAATCTATATTAACAGGAATGTTATGTTCATTCACCTCTGTTACAATAGCACTTACTGTTATTTCTCCTTCGTTAGAACCAATATTTTTGAGATATATCTTAATAGTATCAATACCATTATCAAAAAGTGGTGAAACATTCCAAAGCATTGGTTCTGAAACTTGGAATAATTGAGCTACTATTCGCTGTTTAGGATCGTCTACGTCTGTTAAATAGAAAAAGTCTTCTGGGGCTTCTATCAATCCTTCTCTATGATCATAATATAAACTTAATTCTCCAGTCTTTGTAGCAATATTTTTTATTGGTAATTCTAGATAATTGAGATCACTTCCATCAGGTTGGCCGATCAATATAGAAGCTGTATCTGTTTCAAGATTTTTGATAGCGACATAAACGAAATGGTTGATATCATTTTCAGACAATATATAGTTATTAACATTATCTGGCAAATTATTGTTGGAATCTACAAAAATAATACTCTCAATTTGTTCTACAGCAGCTACATCTATTTGGAATAGTAGAGAGGCCGAACTTTCTGAAAAAGTTATGTAATGATCCACGTCAACTTCAAATAAAATAGATGCAGAAGATTCACTATTTTGAATATCGAATTCAAATCCAAGCGAGGCCCCAGAGGGCATTAAGTTATATACATCTTGGAAATCTTTTAAAACTACAAAAAATTCTTGAGAAAATCCTAATGGTTCTGTGCTCAGATCTTCAAGTGTGTTATTGATATCATAGTCTATTTTTACTAGAAAGGATTTACTAGATATTCTATTATAGACTGAAATCTCCGATCCTAAATATGCTCCATTAGTCCCATTTGCAGAAGCTAAAGTTATTGTGCTATTGTTGATTGTGACGTTGCTATCAACATCGGTGCTTCTGATTTTAATCACTCCTTGTCCATTGGAAATTCTTGTATCTGCACTACTTTTCAAATAGTCATCATCAATAGTATTATCATCAAAATCTTCCTCGAATGAAACAGATGGTCCAGCTATTTTATTGACAGAATAACTATCTAAACCAGACAATAAATCTTGTGAACGGCTATAGATCCAAAGAAGATTATCTGGAACATAATTGTTATCAGTTCTATTAAGAACCATTGGCTGGCCGGGGGTTGAAGGAGATGATATTTGCCATATGATTGTATCAAAAAAAGCCTTGACCGGGCCATTAACTGGGAATAAATATTCTACATCATCTTTGGTATAGACAAATCTAACATAAACTATTTTTTCTCCTTCTCCTACTGATACTGGCCAATTGAGAATATATAATAAATCCTGATTATTTACATTCTCTTGTATCTCTGCATCTTGCAGCACAGCATGTCCAAAAGGAGGAGAGCCGACGGTCGGAACTGTTCCCCAAGAGGAAAGAGTTATATTTCCGATAAGATTGATTCTACTTATTTCTTCTATAACATAATAATAATTACTAATATAGTCCAAAACTATATATTCAGACAGAAAATTTTCATCATTGGAAATATGTATTTTTGATAAGGAGTATCCAGCGATGCTGCTACCATCTGGGCTATAGATTTCAGCCTTTAAAGCGATATCAACTAAACCATTTTCTACGGCATTAGTTTTATAAACATAGGGGTTGCCATAATTGAGAAAATTTGCCTCATAACTAAACTGTGTAGTAGTGCTTGGATATATTAATCTTACCGCTATTGACATCCGGTTGCCTCTCCTATCTTATATCAGGAGATTTCTTATTTTGGAAGCAAGTTATGTGATATAGTACATTTACTTCAACTCGCATGGAATCCCCAAAACATCAGAGATATAAAGTAAACTATGATCTCTTGTATATCTACTTAAATCAAATTCTTTTTTGCATATTAGTCTAGACATACTGCCCATGTTGTATCTATCCCTGGAATCCATATTGTATATTTTGAGGATATCCTCCGTTAAAGAAATCTCGTCATTTAAATTCTCTAAAAAACCGTTAATACCATGTTTAACCAAATATTCTTGTCCGTGTGCCTTAGTTGATATTATCGGAAGCCCAGCCGCTAATGCTTCTAAACTAGAATTTGAAAATCCTTCTAAGTCTGAGGTTAATAGATAGGCGTCTGACATAGATGTAATAATAGGAGCGTCTGTTGGTTTAGAATCATTTAAATATATTACTTTGTCTTTATATTTGAACAAATCATAGAGAAAAACATCTTCTTCATTTTTTATCTGAAAATATCCATTAATGATGAATGTTATGTCATGGTTATCTTTAAGATTATCTATGATATTCATCATCATATCTTTATTTTTATGTTTATCCCAAAGTCTTCCATTCCACAGTACTAAGAATTTATTACATAACCCTAATTTACCTCTTAACTCATCTCTATAAGATTTATAGGCATCGAATATTGTAGTATCTATTCCAGTAGGTATACAGATAGTTTTTGACTGAAATTCTATTGGATAATCATCTTTATTTGGAGATACTTCTATTAATCTATCTACTTTATTGATGTCTATATTCAGTAAAGCATCCGGCCTCGCTATGTAACAGTATTTTTTAGCATCACTGCTTAAAACTATCTCTTTACAATTGATTGGATATGTTATTATGTCTGGACTAGTTTTAGTTAAAATATTTTCTATGAAGACATTTCTACTTATATTATTCTCATTATAGATAAGCTGAATATCTTTATCTATAATATCATATATATTATTATTGGTTTTTTCTAGAACTAGTATCTTAACGTTGAAATAGTTTTTGTCTAAAGAATTAGCTAGTCTTATTATGCGGCCTTCATATCCTCCCGGCATTAAAACATCTACTATATATACTATCTCAATTTTTTTCTTAATTAGTTCTAATAATGGAGACGATATTTTAGCGTGTTCGGTAGGGATTCTAGGAATATTTTGTTTCAAGATTTCGATTGATGTAGGTTGAAATCTTTTGTCATATATTTCTTTTATATCACGAAACATTTTTATTCAGCTTATAGATTCATGGAATTTAATCAGATCTGAATCTGTTTTCCATCGATATAAATCTATATCCTTTATTATTTTTATTGCTTTGTCAAAATCATAAATACTTTTATCTAAGCCCATTTTTGATAATAATGTATCTATGATATAATCTGAATTATTTATGACATCATTATAATAAATATCACAGTTATCTTTATTATTACGTAATTCTCTACGATCATATTCTCTTTTCAAATATTCTTGAACAATATTTTTAGCTTTGGCTTCATCATAAATATAGTTATAAGAATCCCTCATAGCGTCATACATATCATTCATAGTATCATTGCCTACTATTATATGACTACAATTATTCCATACATGTTTCAGATAATTGTAATATTTTTTATCGGCATAATGGCAAGAAAATAATATCGCTTTTTTGACATCTTCTTTTTTTTGGGCCTTCAATATTTTTTTAAGCCAGATGTTAGAAGAAACTCTTATTATATCTGATATATCTTCTCCATTTGTTATTTGGTTATAAATCAATACATGAAATTCTTCACAAATAAATCTAAAATGCTCTAATGTGAATAATTTGATTAAAAAAGCTGGATAGTCAGACCCATCTGTTATTGATATGATACATACATCCGGATGTATTTCTAGTAATTTTAGAGTAGTTATACCAGCTAAACGACCATATGATCCTATAAATCCCCAATTAGAATTATCTTCTAATTCATCCCCCTGTGCTTTCTCAAGATTTATAGAAGCTCCAATACTTTCATCAATTATTAATGTTTCAAATCTAGATGGAGTAGTGTTAATATATTTTTTGAGATTTCTTACTGGTATTATAGCCATTTAAACTATTTTTTACCTAACACCATGGATATTGCACCATCTATTATGATAGTTTGGTTAAAAAACTTAGATGCGGAAGTTATTACACTATCTATATTATAATCTTCTCCTAAATCTACAGCAGTTGAGAAATCAAACAAGATACCTTCTCTAACGTAATACTTTAGACCTTCGAATATTGTATCAAGATTATGTGTAATTTTCCAAAAATTCCATCCGAATTGAGCTTGTACATATAGGATATCGAATGCTTGTTCATATTGTGGATCAACAAATACATCATCTCCCTTAAACATGATTACAGCATTATCTGTAACTGTTATTGGTTTAGACACATATGAGGATAATGCTGTAGCTAATTTTACAGCTTCAGGGTTTTCAGTGGAAGCTGTCACGGTTTTTGCACCACATTCTTTTAAGAGCAATGCCCAAACACCAGTATTAGCAAATAAAACTCCTACATCCTTATCTTTACATAATGATTTAAAAACTCCAGTATTTGTTTTAACTCGCCACTGCATTGTATTGCCATATACTATGGAATTATTGGCTACTTGAAAATCATCAAACCAATTCTTTCCAACTGGATAAAGTTCCAATATTTTAGCGTTGATTTCTGCTTCTGTCATGATATCTCTCCTTTAATCATATTATTTGAATTATATCTTCCCCCTTCAATTGAAGGGATCTATATATTTCTGAAAATTTTTCTATATTATTATCTAACTTATAGTTATCATAGGCAATCCTATAAGACTGATGTTTCATATCTGCTTGTTGTTCCTTGCTTAAAAGCATAAAGGAGGCTATGCTGTTTCTTAAATTCATTATATTGCCTGGAGGGCTAATATATCCTGATATTTTATCTTTTACTAATAGTCTTTGCCCTCCACCTTCCGAATCAGTAGTAATAACGGCACAATTAGCAAACATGCCTTCTATGGTGACTAATGACATACCTTCTGAGTCTGATAGATTTAATGTTACATCTGATGCAGCATTCAATAAAGGGGCGTCCCATGGCATAGCATCATTTATCCATATTATATTGTTCTTCTTAATAAAATCACTCCATCCTAATACCTCTTTATCAAATAATGATTCATAATATCCGCTTATGATGAATCTGATATTATCAAAATTTCTATTGGACCAATTTATCAATTTCTTAAGCATATCTAATCTTTTTCTATTATCCGAAAGTCTACAAGAAAATAGAAAAACTGTTGCATCATCATTTATTCCAAGAGTTTCTCTTATCATAGGTCTTATTTTATCACAATCATCAAATTGATTATGATCAACACCGTTAGGTATGAATATGGTTTTGCTATCCACTTCTGGACTAACTTTATTGCGAGGATAAACAGATGTTATTACATCTAATTCTGGTATATACTTTGGATCTATTCCTTCGAATTCTTTTTGGCCTGTCAAGCACACTGCTTTTTTCCAAGGTCCCTTAAGAGTTATATCTGGATATATAATCCTCGTGAAACTATGTATTATATCTGGATTCCATTCTTTGAATTCCTTTTCTAAGGATTCTTCAGTTACAACTTTTACATATATGTTATGATCTATAGACCATTTTAATAAATCATCTGTTACCATAGGTTTGGATGTATTATAGATTCTTACATCAAATTCTTCATCTTTTAAGCCTAAAGCCAATTGGGTTATTTGCCATTGAGCCCCACCGACAAGTAATGATTCTATTAACAAGGCTACTTTTATGGCTGCTACCTGATTATTTTTAACCTTATATTCTGGTAAGAAAAATTTATCTCTTAAGGTCTTTATACTAAGAGATGTTTTATTCATATCATTTTTTATTTGATCAAATGAAATTCTTTTGATTCGGTTATATTTTTTCTTAATGTTTGTATCTTTCATTAAATCTTCAAATATATTTTCTAGTCTATTGTATAAATCTACTATATTAAATTCTTTTGAGGCTTTTTCATAATTTATATTTCTTATATGATCATAAAATTCTTGATCTTCACTTAGTAATTCTAATATTTTGTTACATAAAGGCTTATGATTTCCACAATCGTAGAGATATCCATTTACTCTATCTTCAATTATCTCAAATTGTCCGCCAGATTTTGTAGAAACTATAGGCAATCCATTAGCCAAGGCTTGAACACTTGTCATTGATAATCCTTCATAACTATTATTTTTAAATCCAGAAGTTGAAAGATAAATATCTGATGCATCATAGTACTTATTGATATCATTATTCCAGCAATCTTTTATCCAAGTAACTTTTCCTAAATTATTATTACAAAAATCTTCCCATTCATGTTCTTTTTCATTGTTCACATCATAAAATTTATTAAAATATCCTACTATTAAAAAATGGACATCATGAGAAGACAATTCTTTTATACATTCTATCAGAATGTCTAATCTTTTATCTAATTGGCCCATTCTTCCTACCCATAATATGACTTTTTTAGAGGGATCAATATTTAAACCTTTTTTTATATTTTCTCCTCTAATACTATCTCTTTTGAACATATCTATATCTACACTATTTTTAAATACTTCCATATTTTTATGATATCTAGGGTCTAAATGCGAGAAGACATCTTCTGAAACACATAATATTTTGGATGATTTTTCATATATAGATTCTGTTAAGATATCTGTATCGGATACATTTTGACAAATAGATATCAATTTTTGATTATCAGATAAGGGGATATCCATGATAGTGACTGGCAATACTATGTCAGCGTTCCATTTTTCAAGAGAATCCGGAA
>Ga0172371_10006952_pt1 | contig 16250 bp, 16 predicted proteins | sample Lak12m_FD_114543 | JGI IMG/M metagenome (GOLD analysis project Ga0172371, IMG submission 114543) | Freshwater microbial communities from Kabuno Bay, South-Kivu, Congo - kab_022012_12m | ecosystem: Environmental > Aquatic > Freshwater > Lake | place: Democratic Republic of the Congo: South-Kivu...
CCTTCAGAGTCATAGTCGTGCCATGACCGGCCACTGAGATGGGGCCACTGTAGACAGCCGATGAGGTTGTAGGCGTCGAATTGTCCGTTGTGTAGTAAATCGTTGCCCCTTCCGTGCTGCTGATCGTCACAGACTGATCTGACGAGTAGGTGCCTGCGGGAGGATTAAAGACTGGCGCGTTAGCAGGTGCACAACCAATAAAAAATAAAAAAGTTATTATAATAATTCGTTTCATCTTCCCCTCCTGAATTAATATTTTGACAATACTTATTTTCCCACCCCATAAATCCACCTTGGCATTGCTTTAACGGAGCTGTTGACCCCCTCTGCTTTTTCTGGTGGTATAAACGAATCACTAATTATGGCTAGGGAATAACTTTCACACAGAAGTTCATCTCTAGGAGTAGGACAATCCTTAAATATTCCGACACCTAATAAAGGAATAGTAAAACCTCTGACCGTATATGGTTCATTTTCATTTGCTAATCTAAAATGGCTTATTGGGAAGTTTCCATAGTTTGATTTGGGATACTCAACGCATTGATCGTTACTACAAAACCACATCACCCCATCATAAAACCCTATATCAACATAGACAATATCATTTGGAGGGATAGTTTCTAGTTTCCAAAGTGTGCCTTCAGAGGTAAGTTTATCAGTTGATATTTGTGCATTCACTGATGTTGATAAAGCAAGCACTATCATCAATCCCCAAAATAATTTTGTCATATCGTCCTCTTTCTACTTGTAATATTGGTCAGAACAATGGCCACTACAATTGTTTCAAATATTAAGCACCTAATGGGGACGGTTTGATCTTCCCGTATTGTTAATTAATGCTTTAAAATCAGGGGAATCGCCCGGATGGAAGCGTAATCGGTGAGTAAATATTCGGTGGCGTAATAAGCAACATCCCCCTGGCCCGTGGCCAAATTAGTGATTCGTGGTTCGTAATTAGTGGCTAGTGACCAATAAAATCAAAGAACGTGTTAAATGAGCATACGTAGATTGCATATATAATGGAGGGAAAGGGAGGTCAAGGGAAAAAAGACCAGGCACAAAGGCACAGAGGCAGAAGGCACAAAGAAATTGCAGATTTAAGAGTGCAGAGTGCAGAATTAAATTCGTTACTAGTGGCTCGGGGCCAGTAACAAGTGACTCGTGTCCCGTGGCCAGTGATTGGAGGCAAGGAGTTTTAGATTTCTGGTTGCAGAAAGTAAAAAGGCGAGAGGTGTCAGGCAACAGGCAAGAGGAGAAAGAAGTGCTGATCATTTCAATCTTTATTACGCATACATTAGCTTTGAACCTTTAGGCTCCGGGATAGGGTCGTTAAACTCTGTAGCGGTATCAATCCATACTTGTATGGCCTTTTTGGCGTTTCTCAAAGCCTCATCATACGTTTTACCATGCGCAGCACAACCCGGCAGTTCCGGGACCTCTGCAACATAAATTGCATCCTTCTTGTCCCAGTAAATGACTATTTCATATTTGTACATGGTTTACTCTCCTGAGAGATTATATTTAACTTATATTGTATCAAGAACAAGACGGTCAAGGGAAAAGTTTAGGCGAGAGGCGACAGGCAATAGGAGAAAGAAGTGCTGAGCGATGAGTAACGAGTGCTGAGAAAATTCGCGGCCCGTGGCTCGTGACCCGTGGCCAGTGATTAGAGGCAAGGGAATTTAGGTTTCTGATTGCAGAATGGAAAAAGGCGAGAGGCACAGAGGCAGAAGGCACAAAGAAATTGCAGATTTATCGTCTACTGGGCACTATGTTCAATAATGATGCCCTCTTTTTTTATTTCCCATACCAGCGGATCTTCATCTACAAAAGTATCAGGCCTGAAGGGGACTGGTTCTATTCTAGAGTCTATGGCTGAGGATAATTTTGCAAAACGGACTCTTTCTTCAAGGCGATCATCTGATATATTGGACGCAATAATCGCAATATCTATATCACTCCACTTATTTTCTGCCCCACGCGCAAAGGAACCAAACAGGTAGGCGGTGTATACGACAATGCCGTTCTCCGACAAACACGCCAGATATTTACGGGCTATCTCAATTATTGAAGCATCGACGTTAGCCATGCAAAAAGCTCCTCGATCTGTCGTAATTCTTTTCCGGTATATTCTTCATCACATTTTTTTCTGAAGCTTCGTTTCTCGTCAGGATACCTTGATTCAAGATTGAAAGCGGTAATTTTAATAAGGTACTCCTTCCGTAGATCAGAAAGCGAAATTCCAGCCTGTTCAGCTAATGCCAGAAGGTTATGTAGATAAGGCGCCTGCTCCTTTTTTATCATTACATAAATAGCTTTAAGTATTTTTTCAATAGCAAGATGACCAAAAAACAGCGCATAGGAAAAATCTCTTTTCTCAAAGAGGTGCTTTGCTACCTGCAGCGCTTCTTCAGCTTCTTCTTTCCAGAAAATTTTTACTCTTTCCGCATCCATTTAATATATAGCAAAAAATATCAATAAAAAAATATTTGTCTGTATTACATATGTTGCAACTATATTGAATCGATTTTTTAAAGTCAATAAAAAAGGCTGCCGGGGAAATAGTCCCGGCAGCCGTTCATATTGTTAAAGATACAGCAGCAACTACTTTTTCTTGGGCATGTGGATGGCTTTCTTGTCCACATCCAGCGCTGCTTCCATGATGCTCTCGGCAATCGTCGGATGGGCGTGGATGGTATGGGCCATTTCCTCAAACGTCGCTTCCATCTGGATGGCAAGGGCCGCCTCGTTGATGAGGTCGGTTGCGTGCGGGCCGAGGATCGCAACGCCCAGCACTTCGCCGTATCTCTTGTCGGCGATGATCTTCACCAGCCCGCCGGTCTCATTGATGACCAGGGCCTTGCCGCAGCCCACAAACGGGAACCGGCCAATCTGCACGTCACCGTACTTTGCCTTTGCTTCCTTCTCGCTCATGCCCACGCTTGCCACTTCGGGATTGGTGTAGACCGCGCGCGGCACTGAGCGGTAGCTCATTTTGTGCTTGTGACCGAGCACGTTCTGGGCAGCGGTTTCGCCTTCCGCGGTGGCCACATGCGCGAGCATGTAGTTGCCGATGGCGTCGCCGATGGCATAGATGCCGGGAACGCTGGTCTCAAGATAATCATTCACTTTCACAAAGCCCCTCTCCATGGCAACGCCGAGCTTATCAAGACCCAGGCCTTCGGTATAGGGCGCGCGGCCGACTGCGACCAGTACCAGATCCACTTCCTTCTGCTTGTCGCCGAAGGAGACCAGCTTCTTGTCGCCTTTTGCCTCGATCTTGCTGACCGTGGTACTGGTAAATATCTCCACCCCTTCCTTCTGCATCATTGCGGAAAAGCTCTTGGCAAGCTCTTCATCCTCGGTCGGAAGAATCTGGGGCAGCATTTCAACCACGGTTACTTCAACATCCATGCGCTTCATGACCTGCGCGAATTCCATGCCGATGACACCGCCGCCGATGATGAGGATGCTTTTCGGCAGCTTCTCCAGTGACAGCGCGCCGTCAGAGTTGATGACGCCAGGAAGCTCCACGCCGGGGATAGGCACCTTGCTCGGCACTGAGCCGGTGGCGATGATGATCTTATCTGCTTTAATGGTTTCGCCGGTCTCTTTCACCTTCACCGTCTTTGCGTCCACAATTTCGCCGGTGCCCTTGATGATGGTCATGCCGTGGCTCTTTAAAATGCCGCCGAGGCCGCCCACCAGCTGCTTCACCACCGTGTTCTTGCGCGCCATTACCGCGGGGAAGTCAACGCTTGCACCCGTCATGTTGATGCCGAACACTTTTGACTCTTTTGCCAGGTGATAGACGCCTGCAGACTGCAGCAGGGACTTGGTCGGGATGCAGCCGCGGTTCAGGCAGGTGCCGCCAAACTCGCCCTTCTCAATGATGGTGACTTTGCCGCCCAGCTGCGCTACGCGGATTGCCGCGGGATAGCCGCCGGGGCCGCCGCCGATGACGACCACGTGCACGTTGCCGGCAGCAGGCGCTGCTGCCGCGGGTGCCGGAGCCGCCGCCGCTGGTGCTGCGGGTGCGGGTGCGGGTGCTGCTGCAGCCGGAGCTGCCGCTGCAGCGGGTGCGCCGCCTGCCGCTACCTTGTCATATTCGGCCTTGTCTGCTGCAATGATACCGATCAGCTCCGCTACCGGAACTTCTCCTTCAACCGGAACGATAATGTGCAGCACGCCGTCAGCAGGGCACTCGACTTCGTAGGTGATCTTTTCGGTTTCAACCACGAGCAGTATTTCGCCCTTTTTTACGGTTTCGCCTTCCGCCTTTTTCCACTCGGTAATCTTACCGGTTTCCATTGTCAGCCCTAATTTGGGCATTGTTACTTCTACGGCCATATCCTTGTCCTTTCTGAAAAGGTTTCAAGCTTTCAGCCATCAGCTGTCAGCAAATATATATTTTATTCCGCACTCTGGAATCGTGACTCGTGACTCGTGTCCCGTGCCCCTTATTTCTCATCACTCAGCACTCGTTACTCAGCACTTTATTCCGCCAGTATCAGCATCGGGTCATCGTGCAGTTCCTTCAGCGTCTGCAGGAACCGTCCGGCATCAGCGCCATCGATGGTGCGGTGGTCATAGGTCAGCGTCAGGTTCATCATCGGCTTGATGACGATCTGCTTGTTGACGACTACCGGCTTGTCAATGATTGCGCCCACGCCGAGGATCGCGTTTTCCGGCTGATTGATAATGGCGCTGAAAAGCTCGGTGCCGAACATGCCCATTGCAGACACCGTGAAGGTGCCGCCGGTCATTTCAGCGGGGCCCAGCTTGCCGTTGCGGCCCTTGTCGATGAGCGCGGTGCGGTCCTTGGCGATCTGGATGATCGATTTTTTGTTCGCGTTGTGGATGACCGGCACGACAAGGCCGTCTTTAATGGCCATGGCCATGCCGACGTTGATGTTTTTCAGGAACAGAATGCCGTCAGCTGTCCAGCGGGTATTGACGACCGGGTGGCGCTCAAGGGCCATGGCGGTAATCTTTATGACAAAGTCGGTGATGGTCACGCGCACGCCATGTTTCTTCTCGGCATTTTTCAGTATCTTCTCGCGGAATTCCTGGATGAGCGTGGCGTCGATGCTGTTGGTCATGTAGGCCTGAGCAGCCTGGTTGGTGCTCTCAAGCATCTTGCGCGAAATGACCTTGCGCATGCTGGTGAGCTTAACAAGTTTGTCGCCTTCTTCCATTTTCACCTCTCCTGTTTTCTTGTCAGCAGGTGCAGCGGCGGCGGGTGTCTTCTGCCTGGCCGTAAACTGCTCGATATCTTCCCTGGTGATTTTGCCGCCCGGGCCGGTTCCGGTAATCTGCGCCGCATCGAGCTTCAGGTCCGCTGCCATCTTTGCCGCAACCGGGGTCATCCTGATCCGCGGGCCGCTCTCCTTGAATGCTTCGACATCTTTTGCCACGACCCTGCCCACGGGGCCGGTGCCGGCAACCAGAGCGATGTCAATGCCGGCCTCATCAGCAAGCTTGCGCGCATAGGGTGAACTCTTTACCCGCTCGCCGGGAGCGCGTGCCGGGGTTGCGGCAGCAGGCGCTGCTGCTGCGGATGCTGGTGCCGCTGCGGGTGCGGGCGCAGTGGCAGCTGCCGGTGCTCCGGCTGCGGCTGGAGCTGCCCCGCCTGCGGCGACCTTGTCATACTCAGCTTTGTCTGCCGCCAGATAGCCGATCAGCTCCGCGACCGGCACTTCCCCTTCAACCGGAACGACAATGTGCAGTATTCCGTCGCCCGGGGCTTCAACTTCATAGGTTATTTTTTCAGTTTCAACAACAAGGAGAATTTCTCCTTTTTTTACCTGCTCGCCCTCGTTCTTTTTCCACTCGGTGATCTTGCCGGTTTCCATGGTAAGCCCGAGCTTGGGCATGGTGAGTTCAATTGCCATATATGCTCCTTTCCCTGTAGGTCACGTACGCGGGCCGGCTTCTCAGCCCAGCATGGTTTTCACTTTGGCAACCAGCTTGCCCGCATCAGGCAGGTAGTGCTGCTCAAGCTTCGGCTGGAATGCGATGTGCGTGAACGGAGCGGCAACCCGCGCTACCGGCGCATCAAGCCAGTCAAACGCTTTTTCCTGCACCAGCGCCGCGATCTCGGCGCCGATGCCCATGGTCTCTTTCGCCTCATGGATGATGACCAGCCGGTGGGTCTTCTTCACTGATGTGTAAATGGTGTCCATGTCAAGCGGGCTCACCGTCAACAGATCGATAAGCTCGGGCTTGATGCCGTCTTTAGCGAGCTGGTCAACCGCTTTGAGCGATTCCTGCAGCATGCGGCCGACCGTCACGATGGTTATATCGCTTCCTTCTTTTACGACCTCGCACTTGCCGATGGGAGTGATAAAATCACCTTCCGGCATTTCAGCTTTCAGCTTGTAGGATGAGAGCGGCTCTACATAGAGCACCGGGTTGTCATCGCGGATGGCCGCTTTCATAAGGCCTTTGGCGTTCACCGGGGTGCTGGGCATGACGACTTTCAGGCCCGGCATGCCGGCAAACAACGACTCCAGTGATGATGAGTGGTGGGGGCCGGCGCCGTAGCCGCCGGCGGTCATGGCGCGCACGACCATGGGCACCTTGACCTGGGCGCCGAACATCCAGCGCATCTTTGACGCCTGGTTGTACAGCTCTTCCACGCACAGCGTGATAAAGTTCATGAACATGATTTCCGCAACCGGCCGCAGCCCTGAAGCGGCAGCGCCCGCGCACAGGCCCACAATGGTGCCTTCGCTGATCGGCGTGTCAACCGCCCGCTCCGGTCCGAACTCATCAAGAATACCGCGGGTCACGCCGAACGGCCCGCCGGGTTTACCGACATCCTCACCGATAATAAAAACAGTCGGATCTCTGCGCATCTCTTCTGCGATAGCATGATTAATTGCCCACTGAAACATTATAGGTTTTCCCATACGATCTATCCTCCGGTCAATGATGGTTCATTGTTCAATGCATTGGTAGCCAGTTAAGAAACAATTATGCGAATATGTCTTTGTACAGTTCTTCGATTTCCGGCTGCGGGCTCTTACGCGCGTATTCAACCGCCTCGTCGACCAGTCTCTTGCACTCGTCCTTTATCTGCTGGACGCCCTTTGCGTCAAGCACGCCTTCCTTCAGGAGTTTCTTCTCATAGAGCACCACCGGGTCTTTCTTCATCCACTCCTCGAGTTCTCCGGCGGGCCGGTAGTTGCAGGGGTCTCCGATATAGTGCCCGTAGTGACGGTAGGTCTTGCCCTCGACCAGGTACGGGCCCTTGCCGGCGCGGCAGTGCTTTACCGCCTTGGCGACTTCCTCATACACCACTTCCACGTCGTTGCCGTCAAAGGTGACGCCCGGCGCGCCGTAGCCGGCAGCGCGTTCCGCCATGTCATCAATGGCGATGTGCACTGACTTGTGGGTCATCTGCGCGTACAGGTTGATGCTGCACACAAAAATTACCGGGAGCTTCAGGGTCGCGGCCATGTTGAATGATTCATGGAACGAGCCGGTCCCGCTTGCGCCCTCGCCGAAGAACACGGCGGTGACGTTGTCGGTCTTGTTGTATTTCTGCGCGAACGCGGTGCCGACCGCAAGCCGCATGCCTTCGCCCACCACGCCGTTTGAGCCCATGCAGCCGGTCTTCACATCGGCAAAGTGCATGGAGCCGGCGCGGCCCTTGCAGCAGCCGTCAATGCGGCCGAAGAGCTCGGCCATCATCGGCTTTAAATCAGCGCCCTTGGCGATGATGCAGCCGTGGCCGCGGTGGGTGGTATAAATGGCATCATCCATGCGCAGGTTGGCACAGGTACCAGCGGCCATTGCGTCCTCGCCCTGTGACAGGTGCAGAAATCCGGGCATCTCTTTTCCTGCCATGAAAATCTTGTTTGTGTCATCCTCAAAGGTTCTGACTTTTACCATGCGGGTAAAAAGGTCAATCTTGGTATCTTTGCTGATTTTCATTGAACATCCTCCGAATACGTTTGAGTTTTAACCGGCTGAGAACCGATAGACTATAATATTCAAAAACCGGAACCTCCGGAAACGGCGGTTCCGGTTTTAGCTGTCAAATCTGGGGTCTTGATCAGCAACAGGCGAATCTTCGCTTCGCCCGACCCTGCTTGCAGCGCGGTCCGGGCCGCGCTGCACAGGTCACGTTATTACGGGCAGACAATCACAGTGCTGCCCATAGCGCAGTCGCCGCCATCTTTGTTCTGGATCTTCATGTCACAGACCAGGATGTTCTTCCCGCCCTCGGTCTTCTTCTCTTTCACCACCAGATTGCTCACAATGGTGAATCCCGGCTTCACCGGCGCGCGGAACTGCAGATCGATCCTGCTGCCTTCCGCAGGCCACAGCAGGCCCTCGATGTCGCAGAGCGCCTGCAGCACGGGCTCGACGTTGATGGTGCCGTGGGCGATGGTTGAACCGCCGAACATGGTGTTTGATTTCATGCGCTCAACATCGACGTGAATAGAGTTGTAATCACCGCAGATGTCGGCATACTGATTGATAAGCTGCTGGGTAACCGCAAGGCTTTTTGCGGGAAGCGTATCCCCTACCTGTACGCTGGCGAAATCTATTTTACTCATGGCGTCCTCCATGTATCCGTAAAAGGTTATTGCATTGTTGCCGGCAGCAGGAAGCTCATCTGAATGTCCACGATCTTCTCGCCGCTCTGGTTGGTTGCGTTCATGTCAACATAGAGAAACTTGTTGATCCGCACCTTGCCGTCTTTTTCTTTTTTAACTTCCTTCTTGTCGGCAATGGAAAGCCTGGTGGTGATGGTGTCGCCGATCTTTGCCGGCTTGAAAAAACTGATCTTATCCCCGGCTCTGATAGCGCCATCGAGGAATACTTTCCGGTCCCAGCAGATGCGCAGCCCAAAAATATAGATCATGCCGATCGGTATCGTTACATCTCCTTTATTGGCATCACCCATCAGCTTTGCAAATTTATCAACTTCTTCTTTTGTTACCTTGTAGGTACCGCCGCCGCAGTCCCATCCCGCCTCCATTTCAGCAAACTTGAGGTCAGGAAGCATTTTGGCGGGTCCAAAATTTGTTACCAGGCTGGTGTTGAATTTTTGCTCCATAATTGAGCCTCCTTGATGTTTGTTGTATCAATCTGTTGTTGACAACGGGTGTTCTGGTTGTTTACAGGCAATTGCGTAATGAGGCGATTGTTTACAAACGCTAAAGGAAGGTGCGGAAAACCGTTGCCGGGTTCCCTGAAAATTAAAGAATAATTCCCCCCGGGCGTTTCGCTGCCTGGGGGGAATTAAAACGATCCCTCATCATTAATAGGATTTGCTCTGGCCAAGCATTACCTGTCCAATAAAGTTCTTGGACATCTCGTTGGTGATCGGAGCAAATACCAGCTGCCGGATGTCCCGGTAATATCTCTGAATATGGTATTCCATGGTGAAGCCGTAGCCGGCAAGAATTCTCATGGCCCGGTCAGTACAGCGGAACGCCATATCTGAGGTGTACATTTTTGCCATAGTAGCTTCAACGCCGCACTCCATGCCCATTGACTGCATCCATGCCGCCTTGTAGGTAATCAGGCGGGCAAGCTCGATTTCCGTTGCCATGTCGGCGAGCTGGTGCTGGATTGCCTGATACTGGCCGATGGGCTTGCCGAATGCCTCGCGCTCTTTGGCGTACTGGTTGGCTTCCTCAAGACAGCCCTGGGCAAGACCGACAGCGATTGCCGCGCAGACAATGCGCTCGTTGTTCAGCGTTGCCAGAAGGTTATACCATCCGGCGCCGCGCTCACCAAGCATCTGGTCCTTGGCAAGCTTCAGCTCATCAAAGGCAACTTCAAAGGAGGCCAGGATGTGGCTTCCCAGTTTCTTGATCTTGTTATAGGTGACGCCCTTGCAGAACGGCTGGTTCATCAGCTCGCCGTCTGTTTCCTGCTTGCCGATATTGTCGCGGTCAATAAGAAAAATGCTGAGGCCGCGGGCAGGCTTGTTGGGGATATCATCGGTGCGTGCGATAAATACGTCGGTATTGGCCGCATGGAGACCGGTGGTAAAAATCTTGGCGCCGTTGGCAATAAAACTCCCGTCCGGCTGTTCCACAGCGCGGGATTTAAGGGCGCCGAGAATGTCGGTGCCGCCGCCGGGCTCGGTCAGGGAAAGCGCAAAGTTCCAGTCACCGTTGATCAGGGGCGGCAGATATTTTTTCTTCTGCGCATCAGTGCCGTACTTGAGGATTGACATGCCGCCGAAGCACACGCCGGTCAGGTAGCACAGGCCCATTGCAGAAAAACTGTTGGAAATTTCCTCGGTAATCAGGGTCTCGTCAATAATGTCGCCGCCGGTCCCGCCGTACTCTTCAGGGAAGCACGCGCCCAGGAATCCTTCCTGGCCAAGCTTTTTCCAGACTTCATTGGGGAAATGGTCATGCTCGTCCCATTCTCCGATCTTGTCCTTGGGGCATTCCTTTTCCTTGAACTTCTTGAGCGTTTCGAGCATCATCTTGCGCTCGTCGCTGAGTCCGAATTGAGTCGGTATCATAAAATCTGCCATACACTATCTCCTTTCAAAGTTGGAAATTGACGTTGTGCCTGAAAGGCCATTTATCACATTGTTATATCGAACCTCGGGCGAGGTGTGCCTGCGAGAACTGTATAAAAGATATTTGGCACAATACATGCCAAAAGAAAAATTCAGAGATAAACTAATTTAAAGCTATTCCATATAGTTAAAAATTGCAGGTCAATAGCGGCAGACAATAGCAGTCACAAAACCTGTCATGTTGACAAGCTAACTATGCGATCCTGACAAACTGACAAACAAGGGGCCTGCCTATTGCGCGAAAGTATTTTGAATATCATTCATATTTTTTTTTGTCAAGCCAATTAACCGGCCCGCTTACGGCAGATCCCGTGCCCCGTGACTCGTGCCCCGCACTCATCACTCGTTACTCATTACTCAGCACTTCTTTCGCCTTTCGCCTTTTCTCTCCAAACTTATTCTGTCACATCCCCTATCCATTGCAAATACGCTGCAGACCCTTCAGTTATGGGAAGCAAGATGATTTCCGGCACCTTATAGCTGTGCAGGGCTTTTACTTCGGCGGCAAGGTGCGGGAAAAGACTGGTTTTCGTTTTTGCCATCAGAAAGACCTCCTTCTCCCTGCAGATCTTTCCCTCCCACCAGTAAACCGACTGCACCGCAGAAATTATATTCACACAGGCTGCAAGTTTTTTTTCAACCAGCGCTGCGGCGATCGTTTCCGCTTCTTCAACGGAAGCCGCAGTCATAAATACTGCGCCGTATTCAGTCATGTGTTTACCGCCTCCTTTACTATTTTGAGGGCGCCTTTAATTAATTTGGTTTTACGCTAAGCAGCGGGAAGAAAAAACAGCCGGTTACATTTATTGAGCGCTTTGAAAATTCTATTTTTAGGCGTAGATTCTTACATATATTAGTCTGAGAATTTTGCTCTCACATTTTGTATCGTTAGTCCCTTAAGACTAAATTTCTTGTTAAAATGGAAAGAAAAATAATAAGTTGGAACTCAAGAAATCAGGAAGTTGTTTTTTCCCCCTTTGTGAGTTCCTAAGTTCCAGATTGAATCTTCTGTGTTTCTTTTTTGCCTTTGCGGTTAATTTTGGTTCCGGCTTGTCCGGGTTAGGCTTCTGGTGAGAGCAGTTACGGGCGGTGCGAGCAAAGGTTCTGGCAAAAACAAGCAGCATTTCCTGCGAGCACTTAGCCCGAACAAATGAACCAGAAGCCTAACAACAAATTTCAAATATCTTTGGTTAGAGTCTCCTTTGAGTATTATTTTTTTGAAATAAGCACCGGGATTTTTGTTTTGCGCTGTATTTCTGCGGCTTTTGTGCGTGCTTCAGACACATCGCCGAATGAGCCCATTCTTATTCTGATCAGGGTGCCCTTCCCCGGCACGCTAATCGTATCAGTATATGCGGTATAGCCGGCTTTCTGCAACTCACTGACCACCAGCTCTGCCTTTTCTGCTTTTTGAAATGCGCCCAATTGCAGAACGTACTGCGCTGCCGCAGCGGACTGCTCCTGCACCCCATTGCCAGTCTCCCGCGCATTCTTCGCCGGGGGACTATTGTCTGCGGTTTTTTTCAGCGCAGCACCCTCGACCGTTGTTTTCAGCGTGGAGCTTTCTACGGACTGCTTCAAGGGAACGGATTTTGTCTCTTCCTTTTTCGTTGGTAATACGGGGTGGGTGGTATTCTGTTTAGGGTTGAGAAGAGCGGTATAAAATCCGAGTTTCAGCGGGGGCTCGGTCTTCGGGGCATTCTTCTGTTTATTATTTCCAGCTGCTGGCAGCGGCGGGCTATCAAAGGGCAGCAGCCGCCGGGGCTGCGCGTTACTGCTGTTGAACGTGATAATATCAACCACCCAGGCGACAGCAAAGAATAGCGCCACACTGCCGGCTGATGCGATGATAAGCACCAGCGCCCCTTTGGCGCCGGCCAGGAAGCTCCTGCCTCTATCCTTACGGTCTTTCATAAGTCCGGGTCTGCCTGTAGTAATTACATTTTTTCCGGAGCACGCACACCCAGCAGCGTGAGGCCGTTCCTGAGCACCCGGCGAATACCGTTGATAAGGAACAGGCGCGCTCTGCTTATATCCTGGTTTTCAGTTATAACACGATGCTTGCCGTAGTAGCTGTGAAACATTCCCACCAGCTCCATCAGGTACATGGAAACGCGGTGCGGCTCACAGGCGTGGGCGCTGCCGAGCACCAGTTCGGGGAACTGGGCAAGCTTTTTAATAAGCCCTATCTCTTCTGCGGTGATAAGCAGGGACGGGTTGATATCTTGAAAAGAGGGCAGCGCTATATCCTTATCGCGCGCAAACGCTATAATGCTGCAAATACGGGCATGGCCATACTGCACATAATAGACCGGGTTCTCATCGCTCTGCTTCTTTGCCACTTCCAAATCAAAATCAAGCTGGGCGTCTGAGCGGCGGGTGAGGAACATGAACCGGGCGGCATCAGTGCCCACTTCCTCGATGACCTCTTTCAGGGTCACGAATTCTCCGGAGCGCGTTGACATGGCAACCGGGACGCCGCCCCGCAGCAGGTTAACCATCTGCACTAAAATCACGCTGAACCTCTCGGGAGCAATGCCCAGAGCCTCGAGCACGCCCCTCATGCGCGGCACATAGCCGTGATGGTCAGCCCCCCAGATATCGATAACCCGGGTAAACCCGCGGCTGAATTTTTCCCGGTGATAGGCAATGTCGGATGCAAAATAGGTGGTATTGCCGTCTTCCTTGATAATGACCCGGTCCTTTTCATCGCCGAACCGGGTGGTCCTGAACCAGAGTGCACCCTCATGCTCGTAGGCAAGATCGCGGGCTTTCAGCTCATCGATTGAGCGCTGCACAGCGCCCTGCTGAAAAAGGACTTTTTCTGAAAACCAGTTATCAAAACGCACGCCGAACTGCTCCAGGTCTGCTCGTATGCCGTCCAGGATAAGCGGCACGGCAAAGTCCGTAAAAAAAGGCAGGGCCTCCTGCTCGGGGCTTTTTACAAAGCGCTCGCCGTGCTTCAGGATCACCTCTTTTGCCACATCAAGAATATAATCTCCCTGGTAGAGGCCGTCAGGAAATTCAACCTCCTGTTTCAGCAGCTGCAGGTAGCGCAAGAATACTGATTTGCCCAGATTCTGCATCTGGATGCCGACGTTATTAATATAATATTCCCGCTGCACCTCGTATCCCGCGAACGCGAGAATATGTGCCAGTGCATCTCCAAGCGCCGCGCCCCGGCCGTGCCCGACATGCAGCGGGCCGGTGGGATTCGCGCTGACAAATTCCACCTGTATTTTTGTGCCGCTGCCCGAAGCCGAAGAACCGTACCGCTCCCCCTGCTGCTCCAGCTCTTCCAGCACCCGGCACCAGGCCTCATGCTTCAGATGAAAGTTGATGAAGCCGGGGCCGGCGATCTCGACACGCTCGACAATGGCGGCGTGCTCCCGAAGTTTCCCGGCCAGAAGCCCCGCAATATCCCGCGGAGATTTTTTTTCCACCGGCGCCAGGAGCATGGCGGCATTGGTGGCAAAATCTCCATGCTCCTTATTTTTAGGGGCTTCTACGGCAAAGGCCGGCATTGCGGAACTTTGCAGCAGGCCAGCCTGTCGGCAGGACACTATGGTCTGCTCAATAATTTCTTGTATGCTCTCTTTAATCATGTTGTTTCGATACCGGAAGGTCTCATTAAAAACAGAAAAAAGCTGATAGCCAAGCGCCGACAGCTTTTACGGAACCCCTATTCTTTTATCCTCTTAGCGGGTTTTAGTCAAGACAAGAAACAGACAAGAAACACGCAACGGCGGCGCTTGCTATGAAGCGGCGATGATGATAAGTTACAACGTATTGTTTGATTGCTCAAGCAGTCAGCCTATGAACAATAACGCACATAATGCAGACCGGGTGCTTTCGTTTATTCACGACCGAGAGCGGGAGCACATCGAATTCAAGCGCCTGGTGCCTTCTGCCTTTAAGATGGCAAAGGAAATGGCGGCCATGGCAAACACCGTGGGCGGAAATATCCTGGTCGGGGTTGAGGATAACGGCACGGTCGCGGGCGTCGCCGATGTCCGCGGGGAGAAAGCCGCCGTTCTCACGGCGGCACACGAGCTGTGCAGCCCGCCCCTGGAGCCGGCGATACGGACCGTTGCGCTCGGCGGCAAAACGGTTCTCTGGATCATTATACCATCCGGCGGCACAAAGCACGTTGTCATTGATGCCCGCGGCGATGCCCGTTTTTATGTCCGGGTGCGTGACAAGAATCAGCTTGTATCGAGACAAACAGCGCGACGGCTCTCGGAAGGCCCGTCCATAAAGCTTGCAGAAAAAAATCTTGACCGGCACGAGAAGCGTTTTCTCGACTATCTCAGAAGTCGCGAAAAAATAACGCTTGCGCAGTTCTGCCGGTCGGCAAATATTTCAAAACGCAGGGCTTCCCGGCTCTGTATAAAACTTGAGAAAGCCGGCCTCATCCGCTCACATGACTTTGAGCGGGAAGTTTTCTACACCCTGAATCCGCAGAGTCATCGGCCAGTGGAATAACTATTAACCGCAACGCCCCTCGGCCATAAGCTCGGGGCTGAATGGCGGAGAGCGCAGAGTCCAACAGGTTGTCAAAAAATCAGTTTTACCTTCAGGCTGGTCAAAAACATCCAGATGCAAGGCGCGCGAAATCCTGAGGAATGAGAAGTACCTTTACCGTACGTCGCAATGACGAAGGATGAGCGCAACGCAGCAAATGGGTGTTTTTCAACAGCCTGCAAAGGAACATGAAATGAAGACCGGAATAGCCCATCTTCCGCTGCACGGCGGTAAAGCCCCTGCCTGGCTGTTTAACCGGATGACAAAACTCGCCCGGGAGATCGTGCGGGTCATTTTGTACGACGCTGATTCTACAGAGCTTCTCCAGCGGCTCTCTGATCCCTTCTGGTTTCAGGCCCTGGGCTGTGTGCTGGGCTTTGACTGGCACTCAAGCGGCCTGACCACGACCGTGTGCGGGGCCATTAAAGAGGGCATCAGGGGCATGGAGCAGGAGCTGGGCTTTTTTGCCGGGGGCGGCAAGGGGCGGGTGTCACGCCGCACCCCGGATGAGATTTTGAGCTTTGGCAAACACCTCGCCATAGACCCGGAAACACTGGTCTATGCCAGCCGCATGTCGGCTAAAGTTGACAGCGCTGCGGTGCAGGACGGCTACCAACTCTAGCACCATGTCTTCTTCTTTAACCGGGAAGGCTCGTGGGCGGTTGTGCAGCAGGGCATGAATGAAGCGACCCGCTACGCGCGGCGCTATCACTGGCTCGCCACCGGGCCGGTCAACTTTGTCTGCGAGCCGCACGCGGCAGTCTGCTGCGACAGCCGGGGAGAGACCTTGAATCTCGTGGCGCAGGAGGGTGAGGAAAACCGTACGTCCTGCTCCTGCCTTGCGGCAGAAAAGCCTGAGAAGATCCTGCTGGAGATAAAAAAGCTGGCAGAACTCAACCTTCCGGCCCGCCACCAGGTGCTGCGGAATGAGATCAACCCGGAGAACCTGCAGCGCATCCTGCTTAAAACCTATGAAGCCGGACCGGATAATTTTGAAGCGCTGCTTGGGATACGCGGCGTGGGACCTAAGACGCTCAGGGCTTTGTCCCTGCTGTCAGAAATAGTATATGGCGCAGCCCCTTCTTTCAGGGACCCTGCCCGCTTCAGCTATGCCCATGGCGGCAAAGATGGCCATCCTTACCCGGTCAACAGGGAAGTGTATGAC
>Ga0172371_10006953_pt1 | contig 16249 bp, 12 predicted proteins | sample Lak12m_FD_114543 | JGI IMG/M metagenome (GOLD analysis project Ga0172371, IMG submission 114543) | Freshwater microbial communities from Kabuno Bay, South-Kivu, Congo - kab_022012_12m | ecosystem: Environmental > Aquatic > Freshwater > Lake | place: Democratic Republic of the Congo: South-Kivu...
CATGCGGATCCCGCGAATGAGGACATGCGTTTTATTTCTCTTGGCAAAATCAACAACAAGCCCATCAAAAACCTCAACCTTGACCCCGCCAATACCCTTCACAGCCTGGCGTACCATTTCAACGCGATCTTCTGTATCAAAAAGAAGCTTTTTTCGCGATGTTCCGGCAACCGCCACGATCACCGTCGGAAAAATATGACGTGCCCTCTCGATTAAATCAATATGCCCATAGGTAATTGGGTCAAAGGTTCCTGGATAAACAGCGATCTCTGCCATGTTACGTGCTCCTGTATATTGTCAATAACGACGACCCGAACTTTCTTACCCTTTCAATAGAAAAACGGCCTTGCGCTTGTGGCAAAGCCTCTCTTTTTTCATGCTGAAATATCACCAACGAATTGGGCTTAACTATATCATAGGCACATAGGGTTTTCAAGGCTTTTTTTGCAAGTTCCCGGCTATACGGAGGGTCAATAAATACAATATCAAAAGACCTTTTCTGGGCGTGAAAAGCCTTAATAACGGCAAAGGCGTCCCCTTTTTCCACAAGAAAATACCGGTCCTTTCGCTCCTCATGCGGGAGCTCTAAAAGGACAAGATTTTCTTCGATCACATCCACGTGTTTTGGCTCTTTTTCCACAAATGTGACGTTTTTGGCCCCGCGAGAAATGGCCTCCAGACCCATAGCGCCGCTGCCTGAAAAAAGGTCAAGAAAATCCTTGCCTTCAATATCAGGCCCCAAAATATCGAACAATGATTTTCGGATCAGATCCGAAGTCGGCCTGATGCCAAACGGCATGTAAAAATTTCGCCCTTTAAGCCGCCCTGAAAGTATTTTCATTTAACGCTCCAATGTCTAACCCGACAATATGTTTTCCAAATACGCGGGGTAACGTTTCAAAATCGCCTGTTTAATGACAGCCGCTGTTTTTTTCTCAAGGCGAGGGTCATTCTCTGTCACCTTAATGGCGTCTTCACGGGCCTCCTCTAAAACATCGAGCTGCGTTTGAGGATTGGCAATTCTTAATTCATTCAGCCCATGTTGATGACGGCCAAAAAATTCACCCGGGCCGCGGATCATTAAATCTTTCTGCGCGATCTCAAACCCGTCGGTCGTTGATAAAACCGCGTCAATGCGCGCCTGCGCTTCTGGCGTTGCAGGATCCGCGATCAAAAGACATTTGGCATCCTTTTTTCCGCGGCCGATACGCCCGCGCAACTGATGAAGCTGAGAAAGTCCAAACCGATCCGCATGTTCAATGACCATCACGGTAGCATTCGAAACATCCACGCCTACCTCTAGGATAGTCGTTGCCACTAAAATATCAATTTTTTTCTCAACAAATTTCTTCATCACGCTCTGCGCCTGCTGCTTCTTCATCTGGCCATGCAGAAGGCCGAGGTGATATTCTTTAAAAACCCCGGCCTGAAATTCTTTGAACATTTGTTGAGCAGATTTTAGCTCAAGCTTTTCCGACTCGTCGATAATCGGATAAACAATGTAGGCCTGCTCACCGCGAGCAATCGATTCCTGAACCAGGCGATACGCCTGGGAAACATTCTCGCTGTCAAAAAGAAGGGTCTCGGTCTTGCCGCGGCCGGGTGGAATTTCTTTAATGGTTGAAACATCCAGATCCCCGTAAAGCGTAAGACACAATGTTCGCGGGATCGGCGTTGCCGTCATCACAAGGACATCGGGATTTTTTCCTTTCGCCGACAAAAGCGCGCGTTGACGCACGCCAAATTTATGTTGTTCGTCGATCGCAACAAAACTTAAGTCTTTAAAATTAATGCTCTTTTGGATCAAGGCGTGTGTCCCGATCAAGATATCAACGTTCCCTTCGCGCACACCTTTAATAATATTTTCGCGATCTTCTATCTCAAGTTCATTGATCAAAAGCTTGACCGATAACCCTTTAAATGACGAATGTTGAAAAATCTTTGTTAAATTTTCATAATGTTGACGCGCAAGGATTTCTGTCGGCGCCATGAACGCGGCTTGATGTCCATTTTGAACAGCAACAAGACAACCAAAAAAAGCCACGACCGTCTTGCCGCATCCGACATCCCCTTGCAAAAGCCGATGCATCGGTGATGCGGATTTTAAATCTTTTGCGATTTCCTCAATGACATTCCTCTGGGAACCAGTTAACGAAAACGGAAAAAGATTTTCAAATGCCTTATAAAAACGCTCGTCGATCTTGTGCGTAATACCGTCTTTGGCCACAATACTCAATCGCCGCAAAAGCACAGAAATTTGAAACAAAAAGAACTCTTCAAACGAAACACGCCGGTATGCTGCTTCTTGCGCTTGGGAATTTTCTGGAAAATGAATATTGCAAAGACTTTTAACAAGATTTAAGAATTTATGTTTTTTTCGAAGGTCATAGGGCAAAATATCCGTTAACGTTGACGCGTGCTTTTCAAGGCAAAGGTTGATGGTTTTGCGCAGGTATCTTTGCGTGATCCCGCGCGTGGAAGGGTACACAGGAACGATCCGCCCAAGGCTAAGCGATTGTTCATCTTTATCGTCGGTGATAATTTCATAATCCGGCGAGACGATCTGCAGACGATCCTTATAAAAATCGACCTTGCCATAAAGAACCACTTGCTGACCTACCTTGAAATAACGATCGAGGTAAGGACGATTGAACCACACGCAAAAAACACGCGAGGTGTCGTCGCCGACTTCAAGCTCATAGACATGTTTTTTGGTATACCAGCTTTGCCGGCCGTTGTTGCTCAAAACTTTTCCGGTCACCGTTTGCCACTCGCCGATTTTGAGCGCAGACAACGGCGTCATCTTGGTACGGTCTTCATAGCGCCTGGGGAAAAAATACAAAAGGTCCTCGACCGTTTCAACGCCTAAGCGTTCAAAGGTTTCTTTTCGTTTGGGCCCAACGCCTTTAAGATATTGAATGGAAATAGTAGATAGATTTTGTGTCTTCACGTTTCGCTTTCTCGATCATGTTATTAACCCATATAATCATAACGTGGATAAAAAAGAAAAATGCTCAGCTGGAACATGATGGCCGTTATGATCAGGACAACCGGGATCAGCAGTAAAGCGTCTGCGATGATCTTGCCAAGGTTCTTTTTAATACCGCCTGATCTCTGATATTTTATGGCAATGGCCGTAACAAGCACGCCCCAGGGAACTGAAGAACAAAATCCTCCGCCAATAATCACACCCCATAGGCCAGGCGGCGGATGGTATCCGGTGACCCGACCGTACACATTGAACCAAAACTGAAGATAATAATAAAGGAAAAAAGCAACGGCCCATGGCCACGAAAGGATCTGTCTATGCGCCCAGCATACCCTGATAAAAATAGTCAAGATCAGCATATAGACCAATCCGATAACCATTAGTGGCATTTTTACTCCTTCTTTAAATATTGAATGGGAATCTCTGTCGGTTCACGCATATCGATGATGCAATATTTTTTGCAGGCACTTTGGCAGGTTTAATATATTAGATCGCTACACGTTCTTTAAATAAGGGCTAAAAACTGCGCAGACGACTGACCTGTCGATGAAATTTCTTGCGATAGCCAATATCAAAAACTTCGCGGAAATCATAAGCGTCTTGAAAGCTTTCCAACGTATCTTCTTCAGTTTTACTAAGCATCTTATAGTTAACAAGATTAAAAACAATATGTCCAAAATCTTCCGTCTTCCTAACGCCCCAATGTTCCAAAACCGTCAGCGTCATAAGGCCAAATTTACGCTGAAGAAGCTGTTTGATGCCGATCAAAAGCTCCGCGCCCGTGACATGTTTGACGCGGCGAAACCGCTTTTGAGTATAGGTCAAGGCCTCCATGACAAATTCATAAGCCTCCCGCTTATAGCGGGAGTCTTTTTCGCAAATAATATCGATAACAGTGTCAAATTGCTGGTTCATAGCGTCCTTTTATTTATTATCTCAGAAAAAAAATTAAAAGAAAAGTGAATTTAGAGAATTCAAGAAAAATGTTTCTGTTTTTCTAAGGCTATGGCATAATGGTACTTATGAAAAAACGAACGCATTGGGCATGGAAAATATATTTCTTTATTTTTGGCGCTGGAACCTTCCTCAACTTTATTGTTCTAATATCCGGCGAATCTCTGGCGAGCCAATACTATCAAGTCCTGATGGCTTTCAAACACAGCTACATCCTTTTTTACTATTTCTATGTCATTAATGTCATAATCGACCTTTTGTCATTGATTCCTTTTTTCTTGTTTGTTTTTCATATTCGCCTCTTTCAGCCCATTGTCTGGCAAATTCTTTTCTTAGCGCAGATCTTCTTCTTTTTTATTGGCCACTCTTACGAAGGACAAATGATCCGTGCGTATCTTCGCACGGATATGTTAACAATCACCTTTGCTAGTATTATTTTCACGCTCTTTATCCTTCCAGCGTATATCGCCTGCTTTAAGTATGCCTTTGAGCAAAAAAAACTTTTCCTCAAATAAAAAACCCCGTTAGAAAACTTTATTTTCTAACGGGGCAAATTTAGCCCAGCAACGTTCTACTCTCCCACCCCCTTGCGAGGGAAGTACCATCGACCTCGAAAGGCTTAACTGCCGTGTTCGGAATGGGAACGGGTGTTGCCCTTTCGGTAATGTTACTGGACATATTTTAAAATATACAATTATGTAATAACGAACAAACTGCTATTATGAAATCCGAGATAATAATTTCATAATTATAGTCAAGCATTTGGCAGATTAGTACTGCTCAGCTCAAATCCTCACGGATCTTACACATGCAGCCTATCAACCTTGTAGTCTACAAGGTGCCTCCACTCCTTACGGAGAACGATATCTCATCTTGAGGTAAGCTTCGCACTTATATGCATTCAGTGCTTATCTTTTCCGAACATGACTACCCAGCTACTACCCTTGGCAGGATAACTGGAACACCAGAGGTTCGTCTCTCTCGGTCCTCTCGTACTAGAAAGAGATCCTCTTCAAATATCGTGCGCCCACACCAGATAGAGACCGAACTGTCTCACGACGTTCTAAACCCAGCTCATGTACCGTTTTAACCGGCGAACAGCCGGACCCTTGGGACCTTGTACAGCCCCAGGATACGATAAGCCGACATCGAGGTGCCAATCCGCGCTGTCGATATGAACTCTCGAGCGCGATCAGCCTGTTATCCCCAGAGTACCTATTGTTTGTTGAGCGATGGCCATCCCATTTTGTACCACCGGATCACTAAGCCCTACTTTCGTACCTGTTCGTCCTATCGGACTCACAGTCAAGCCTCCTTATGCCTTTGCACTCTACAGACGATTGCCGACCGTCTTGAGGAGACCTTTGGACCCCGTCGTTACGTTTTAGAAGGGAACCGCCCCAGTCAAACTGCCCATCTGGCACTGTTCTATGCCTCGATTCAGAGGACAAAGTTAGAATCTAAAAACTAAAAGGGTGGTATTTCACCGATGACTCCAGCACGGCTAACGCCATGCCTTCATAGTCTCCCACCTATCCTACACAGACAGATTTCAAATTCAATACCAGATTGCAGTAAAGGTTCTGGGGTCTTTTCGTCTTGGTGCGGGTAAGCGGCATTTTCACCGCTGCTACAATTTCACCGAGTCCCTCTTTGAGACAGCGCCCAACTTGTTACACCATTCGTGCGCGTGGGAACTTACCCCACAAGGAATTTCGCTACCTTAGGACCGTTATAGTTACGGCCGCCGTTTACTAGGGCTTCGGTTCAAGGCTTCTCCTTACGGATAACCCCTTCCCTTAACCTTCTAGCACCGGGCAGGTGTCACACCCTATACGTCGTCTTGCGACTTTGCAGAGTGATGTGTTTTTACTAAACAGTCAGCCGGGCATCTTTACTGTGACCTAATAAGACTCCATCCGTAAAGGACTTCATCTTACAGGCACCTCTTATCCCGAAGTTACGAGGCTATTTTGCCTAGTTCCTTAAAGAGAGTTATCTCGAGCATCTTACCATATTCTGGCTACCTACCTGTGTTGGATTACGGTACGATCGGCCACGATACTCACTTGAGAGATTTTCTTGGCAGCATGGCAACAGTGACTTCCCCCTTGGCGTGCCGCGGGGTCCCCATTACCTCTGACCCTATATTTCTATAGGGCTACAGGTTTGGACGAAGACATCCAACACTTCGCTCACCTAGCCTCCTGCGTCATCTCAAGTTAATAACGTTCGTAGCCGGTTCCGGAATATTAACCGGATATCCATCGCTTACGCCTTTCGGCCTCAACTTAGGATCGACTAACCCTGGGAGGATTAACCTTCCCCAGGAAACCTTGGATTTTCGATGCTACGGTTTCTCGCCGTAGTTTGCGCTACTCATACCGACATAGTCTCTTCTGTTTTCTCCAGTGCTCCTTACGGTACACCTTCAATGTCGAACAGAATGCTCCTCTACCGCCCATTTCGATCGAAATCGAAATAGACCCATGGCTTCGGTTATAAGCTTTAGCCCCGATCATTTTCGGCGCAGAATCACTCGACCAGTGAGCTGTTACGCACTCTTTAAATGATGGCTGCCTCTGGGCCAACATCCTGGTTGTTTACGTGACTCCACTTCCTTTACCACTTAGCTTATATTTGGGACCTTAACCGATGGTCTGGGCTCTTACCCTTTTGACGCTGAAGCTTAGCCCTCAGCGTCTTACTCCCAGAGTACGAATAACAGTATTCGGAGTTTGGTTAGAGTTGGTCGCCCGGTAAGGCGCCTAGTCTATTCAGTAACTCTACCCCTGTTATTTATTGTCTGAGGCTAGTCCTAGAACTATTTCGAGGAGAACCAGCAATTGCCACGTTTGATTAGCCTTTCACTCCGATCCACAGCTCATCGCCAATATTTTCAACTATTGAGCGTTCGGTCCTCCACTCTGATTTCTCAGAGCTTCAACCTGGCCATGGATAGATCACGTGGTTTCGGGTCTACTGCATGCTACTATGTTGCCCTATTCAGACTCGCTTTCGCTCCGCCTCCGTTCCAAAAGAACTTAAGCTTGCAACATGCAGTAACTCGTCGGTCCATTATGCAAAAGGTACGCCGTCAGCCATTCATATCCGAAGATATGCATAGGCCTACGACAGCTTGTAGGTTTATGATTTCAGGTTCTATTTCACTCCCCTCGCCGGGGTTCTTTTCAACTTTCCCTCACAGTACTCGTTCCCTTTCGGTCAGACTTTAGTTTTTAGCCTTAGCCCATGGTCGGGCCAGATTCCTGCGGGATTTCCCGTGCCCCGCAGTACTTGGGATACCTCTAGAGCTCTTTCGAATGCCGAATACAGGACTATCACCTTCTATGGTATGTCTTTCCAGACATTTTTTCTATTCGTCAAAGTCCCACGTTGAGGTCCCACAACCCCTTTGTGTAAACACAAAGGTTTAGGCTGTTCCCTTTTCGCTCGCCGCTACTGGGGGAATCCCTTACGGTTTCTTTTCCTGAGGTTACTTAGATGTTTCAATTCACCTCGTTTCGCTTCTTATACCTATGAATTCAGCATAAGACATCTTGACATGACTCAAGATGGGTTGCCCCATTCGGAGATCTCCGGATCAAAGCCTGTTTGCGGCTCCCCGAAGCATATCGCTGCTTACCACGCCCTTCATCGCCTTAGTCTACCTAGTCATCCTTCATAAACCCTTAGTAGCTTGACCAAACAAGATGCTCTATTTTGCTTAAAGCAAAATAGAGCGATAACAAACTCGGATTCATATTGTAGTTTGTCCGCTATTACATAATTGTCAAAGAACATACGCTTTTTCTCTAAAGAAAAAGTGAAATTTTTATTGGTGGAGCTGAGGAGGATCGAACTCCTGACCCTCTGCTTGCAAAGCAGATGCTCTCCCAGCTGAGCTACAGCCCCAAATTTCCTTATGCAACTTTTTTAGATAAATTTGGGATATGCTAACTTCCGCTGTAAAGAGCTAAGGTAAGTTAGCTAAGCCCCGAGTTTCCTCAATGTCAATTCCAGTGGAAATCGGGACGTGCCAATTTCCCCTTTATACAAAGATCAAATATTTATTGCGAATCGGTGCATCCACGATCCATGCTAATACAAAAAGCATTTTGGTGGGCCCGAGAGGATTCGAACCGCTGACCCCGTCCTTATCAGGGACGTGCTCTAACCAACTGAGCTACGGGCCCTTCGCATTCCAAATATACCGGCCCAGATTTCCTCAAATCATCTTTGATAAATCTGGGACGCTTCACTTTCCGCAAAATATTTCAGCGATAAGTTGAAGCGGACCCAATAAAAAATATAAAGCCAAGCCTACCTTGTGAGTTTGGGTTAAAATTATTGTCTTTCGGTTTTTTCTTAAGAATAAATTCTTAAAAAAAATAGAAAGGAGGTGATCCAGCCGCACGTTCCCGTACGGCTACCTTGTTACGACTTAGCGCCAGTCATTGGTTTTACCTTCGGCCTATCTACATAGGACTTCTGGTACCCCCAACTTCCATCGCTTGACGGGCGGTGTGTACAAGACCCGGGAACGTATTCACGGTAGCGTGCTGATCTACCATTACTAGCGATTCCGGCTTCATGAAGTCGAATTGCAGACTTCAATCCGAACTGGGGTCAGTTTTTTGAGATTAGCTCCCCCTTACGGGTTGGCAACCCTTTGTACTGACCATTGTAACACGTGTGTAGCCCAAGGCATAAAGGCCGTACTGACTTGACGTCATCTCCACCTTCCTCCTGGTTAACCCAGGCAGTCTCTTTAGAGTGCTCACTTTCAACCCGAAGGTTAAAAATGGTTGCAACTAAAGATAATGGTTGCGCTCGTTGCGGGACTTAACCCAACATCTCACGACACGAGCTGACGACAGCCATGCAGCACCTGTTCAGGCTCCTGATTTGACAGGTCGATCCCCTTTCGGTTCACTACTTCCTGTATGTCAAGCCTTGGTGAGGTTTTTCGCGTAGCATCGAATTGAACCACATGTTCCACCGCTTGTGCGGGTCCCCGTCAATTCCTTTGAGTTTTAATCTTGCGATCGTAGTCCTCAGGTGGAGCACTTAATGCGTTAGCTGCGGCACCGGACCAAAAAGGCCCGACACCTAGTGCTCATCGTTTACAGCTAGGACTACCAGAGTATCTAATTCTGTTTGCTCCCCTAGCTTTCGCAATTCAGCGTCAGAGATGGCCCAGAAAGCTGCCTTCGCCGTTGATGTTCTTCCCGATATCCACAGATTTCACCCTTACACCGGAAATTCCGCTTTCCTCTACCATCCTCAAGTTTAATAGTTTGAAAGGCAGTTTCCCGATTGAGCCGGGAGATTTCACCCCTCACTTATTAAACCGCCTACTTGCCCTTTACACCCAATGATTCCGAGTAACGCTTGCCACCTCCGTATTACCGCGGCTGCTGGCACGGAGTTGGCCGTGGCTTATTCGTTAGGTACCGTCAGTTCTAAACTTATTAGGTTTAGCATTTTCTTTCCTAACAAAAGCAGTTTACGATCCGAAAACCTTCATCCTGCACGCGGCGTCGCATAGTCAGACTTTCGTCCATTGCTAAATATTCTCGACTGCAGCCTCCCGTAGGAGTCTGGGCAGTGTCTCAGTCCCAGTGTGGCTGACCATCCTCTCAGACCAGCTACCCGTCAAATGCCTTGGTGAGCCATTACCTCACCAACAAGCTGATAGGACGCGAGCTCATCCCTAAGCGACAGGCCTTGCGGTCCCTGTCTTTAATCCCTTCTTCATGCAAAAATGGGATACTATTAAGAATTATCTCCGTTTTCACGAAGCTATGCTTAACTTAAGGGCAGATTACTCACGTGTTACTCACCCGTTTGCCGCTCTCAAAAAGCAATTTTGCATATCCCCTTGCGGTTCAACACAAAACACGCCTTAAGATCGCTCGACTTGCATGCCTAATCCACGCCGCCAGCGTTCACTCTGAGCCAGGATCAAACTCTCCAAAATAAACTTGGCAATGTTTCAAAGAACAAAACTTCTTAAAACTTTGTAAAAATCCTGTTTGTGTAGATTACAAAGGTTAACAGAACAACATTTAAATGTCAAGATTTTTTTTATTAAATTTACGAAGAACAGAAAAACAAAATACGCAGATCAATATGAGACTTAAGTATACACGCTTTTCTTTATTTTTCAAGGATAATTTTTTGCGCATTCTTGAAAAGAATAGCGTCTTTATCCCCTGCGGGAAGGAGAGATTTCCGGATCATGCCGATTGAGGCGGGTATTTTTTGATTCGCGGGAAAATCACTGCCAAAAAGAATATGCTTAGGCGTAACCACTTCTAAAGCGCAGAGAAGCGAGGCCGCGGATTGTGAACCACTTGTGTCAAAATATAGATTTTTTAAGAAATCACTGGGGAGTCTGCCCAGGTCTTTAACAAAATTTCGCCCGCGCAGCATCTGATAGGTATTATCAAAGCGTTCTTTCACAAAGGGGAGCACGCCGCCATAATGCGCAAAAATAAATTTGACCTCTTTAAATTTATTAAACACGCCAGCCATCATCATCTTGCCAATGGTCATCGAAACATCAAAAACATATTCCAAAACAGGCGTCAACAAGGGATCTTTCACCCGTTCTTCGCCGATCGGAAAAAGGATCTGCGGATGAATATGGATCGGTAATTTTTTATTCGACGCAAATTCATAAAGCGGAAAAAAGATTTCGTCATCTAAATATTTTCCGTCATAGCTTGACGCTAAAGAAATCAAGGAAAGCCCAAGATTTTTTATTTCCTTGATTTGAGCGGGAAATGTTTGCGGGCAATCGATGGAAACAATGCCGGCGCCAACAAAACGATCCGGATGGGCGTGAACAACGTGAGCAATTTTTTGATTATAAATTTTACAAACATGATCCCAGCCGCCAAGATTTAGATGGGCATCGGTGGAGGGATAAAAAAGGAACGCCTTTTCGATTGCCTGGGCATCCATCGCCTTCAAATGTTGATCAATGTCTGACCAGTTAACTTTAAAAAAGGCTGTATGCTGGGCAATTTCTGGCGGAATATAATGGGCGTGAAAGTCAATAATTCCAGCCATCGCTTATAACATCACATTTTCTTTTAAAATACGTTCAACCTCAACCAAGGCATCTTTGAGTTCCGTGATCAAATGAATGTTCATGGAAACTCCCTTGGATGTCGGAACCATTTCTTCCGTTCCTTGCGTCATGGTCCACGTGCGAATATCGATCAAGTCATTTCCCTTGTATTCGCGGATACCGACCCGAATTTCCTGGAACTTATTTTTCTTGAAGGTTTTAACCGTTTTATCCATACCGCGTCACCCCCTCCCTTTCTTCCAAAAATTATTTAGCTTGCGTCTGCTTATAATCAATGACGGGCTTGGTCCATGTTGTTTGCTGATTGATCACCGCAAGTTCCAACGGACACGCGTTTTGCGGAACAGACAACGCGAACATCACCATATCCGCCACTGTCTCCGGCGACATCAATCGCTCTTTTTGTTCTTTGGCAATATTATCTAATTTATCCGTGAGCCCCGAGTCGACAACGCCAGGCAAGATCGATGTAATTTTAATTCCATGATCACGCATTTCCCAAAAGAGGCCTTTTAAAAATGCGCGCAAGCCAACCTTGAGCGAACTATAGGTCACAAATGTTTTCGGGATCGGATCGCAGAGCGTCGACCCTGACACCATGCTGATAATGGATCCTTGTTTGCGTTCGATCATGTGCGGGATCACGAGGCGGATCAAACGCACATACCCTAAATAATTTGTGTGCGCGAGGCGCTCGATATCTTCAAGAGGCTGTTTGTCAAAAGAATACTGGCTTGACACCCCGGCGTTGTTGATCAAAATATCAATCACCCCAAATTGCTTGAGCGTTGTGTTCGTCAAATGCTGCAGATCCTCCAGCTTGCTCACATCCGTCGGGACGCCGATCACCTTGACACTCGAAACGGCTTTAATTTCTTTAATGGTTTCATCAAGGGTTGTCTGTGTTCGTGCGGCCAAAACAAGATTCACGCCTTCTTTGGCAAGCCGCATCGCAATCGATTTGCCGATCCCCTTACTCGCGCCTGTAATGATCGCATTTTTTCCTTTTAAATCCATGATACATTCCCTTTCGTTACAATGATTCGTCCCGAGGGATCGCCTTCCTCAAGAAAAAAGTTAAACAAAGAATTAAAAGACCAATAACAAAAAATGTTCCGCCAAAATTTTTTTGAACAAATGGGGCGCTCACCATAAAGCCAAGCCCGCCGGCGAAAAAACGTACCGCCGAATTAAGGCTGGCGACTTCCGCGCGATGCTCTTCAGGAAAATCTGTTAGTACTGTCGATGCCCCGTTGTGGCCAACCGCCCAGCCCACGGCCGTTCCGCATAAAAGAATAACCAAGATAAAAAGCGGATAATGGCCGACCATTAACGCCGAAGAAGCCCCTAAAAGAACGATCCCGATCAAACATGACAACACCCGGCCCTTGTGATCAGAAATTATTCCGCCAAAGATCTGGCCTAAAAAACCCGTAACTGCCATCATCACAAAGAACATGCTGATCGTAAACTGACTTAAACCGTACTCTTGGCTTAAATAAACACCGAACCATTTGTGAACACCGTAATATAAGGAACTTATAATAATAATAAATATAAATATATTACGGATTTTCTTATTATATATAATATTAAAGTAATTAACAGAAATTTTTTCTTTGGAGTCTAAATCAGGCGATTTCAAGAAAAACGCTAAAAAAGCCGCCAAAATCCCGAGCACTGAAGGAAAATAGAACAGCCATCGCCAGTGCGCTACCCCGCTTAAGAAAACGCCAACGATGGATGCCATAAAACTACATCCAAAAAAAAGCCCCACCAATCGCCCGCGCACATTTTTTTCGAACATCTTTCCTATTAAGATCAGTCCTAAAGGAATGGACGCAGAACCCGCAAGGCCTGTCAGCAAACGAGGCAAGAAAAAGAAACCCATATCGCATGCTTGCGCGCAAACAAAATTGCTCACGGCAAAGATTGCCATGGTGATGACCATAATGGAACGAAAATTGACATAACGCGCGAGCGGCGCGTAGATCAAAGCGCCCAAGCCATAGGGAATCAGGTAGGCCGGAATGATCTTGGCGGTCAAGAAAGCTCCGAGATTCAGATCTGAGGCAATGGATGGGATCGCGGCCTCGATCGCAGCCACGTTGAACGAGATCGTAAAACAGTTAAGGCACAGAAGGCCGAATATAAATTTACGATTACTGATTTGGGACCTCTTTCTTGCCGACGCTTCCTAATGATTTCAAAGGAAGTCGGCATCCTCCGATGGAGTCCGACACGGACTCATCGGAGTCGTCGGACCGACCTCCAATCAGGGATTGGATCATCGGGACAATTCTGATTCTTTTTCAATAACGTCCTTAAATATCTTCATGTTGTGGACCGAGTGCTCGTTGATAAAACCCTCGATCTGCTCGGCGGTAAATTTGGTGAATTTGGGGTCCATGTCAAAATCCTGGATCCAGATCATCTCAACACCGTCGGGCATCTCGTTGTAGAGCCAGACGATCTTCATATAGCGGAACGGGAACATCGGCTCGTGGCGCGACGCGACCGCGAATTTAAGGTCCTTAAAGAGCCAGCGCTTGGAGACCCAGCTTTTGTTCTCGTCGTCGGTCAAGCGGAAAGTGATCTCGTTTCCCTTGCGCTCCAGGACCTCGGCTTTCACATATTCTTTTCCAAAGAGTTCAGTCCAGCGCTCGATCTTGTTGGAGATATCAAAAACTAAACTATAAGGTGCGTTAATGATTATCGAATTTCTTGTGTGTCCCATAATAACCTCCGGTTAAAAGTGTTAAGTACCAAGTGTTATGTGCTACGTTGATGCTTCATCGAATAAGGGCATCACATTTTGTGATACCAAGCTGCATGGTGCGTTGACGACGATACTTTTTCTTGTGCGTCCCTTCTTATTTCCTCCTTTGCCTATATTGAAAATAGCTAAATATTAACTGAATGAGCAAAACGGCTCCCGATACCCCAAAAAAAGTCATGTTTAAAATAAACCTTATTGGTGACTGATTAAAATCTGCAAGAAAGCGGCCTTGAAGCCAATAATTTTCTTCGTGAGACGAGTGTAATTCAAAAAAACCCATAACATGGATAATCTTCTTTGTCCAAAGCCCATAAACAAAAAGGACTAAGCAAAGAAACGCTGCAAAGACCTTCCAGTCTACGGGAACAGGTTTTCTTGGCGGTCGTTGCCCTTCCCCGAGCCTTGAAGGGTCTAAGGTAAAATGAAAATCGCTTGGAGGAAACATAGAAAATTCCTTAAGATTCCACTATTTATAGGTGCCAAGGCATGGTCTATCGTTCGATCTTGTGGAAAATATCGAAGGCTAAATTATACGGTGCATTGATGATGATCGAATTAACTGTGTGCCCCATGATTACCTCCGATTAAAAGTGTTAAGTGCCAAGTGTTCTGTGCTACGTTGATGCTTCATCGAATAAGGGCATCACATTTTGTGATACCAAGCTGCATGGCGCGTTGATGACGATACTATTGACAGTGTGTCCCGTGATATTTTCCTTTCGTTCAGCGTATAGCGGTTAGTTGATAGCTAAAAAGTTAGCTCGCGCGGCCCGCGCAAGCGAAAAAATTAAGTCGCGAACTGCATTATTTATTAAAGGCGTAGCTTTGCTTAATTAAGTCAAATACTACATCTAAGTCGCCGTCTTTTTCTACCTTAACCTCATAGTCACCATTACCCCAATGTCCGATTGGTTTAGGCTTAGTCAAGTCACGGGCAATCTTATTTGGGTCATTAAGCTGTCCGCTTTTTACGTTCAAAAAAATTTTCATACTGCCATGAAGCAACACTACATCTACAAAATTAGTAGAAGTTTTATAAGCGATATACTTAGCCTTAGACTCTTCGATTATATTCTCATCCAAAGATGTTATCTTCTCTCTTAGCTTAAGAAACAACTGCTTAACACTGCCCGTACCCAGCTTGAGGTGCTCATCGATAGAATATATTCTAGGCAGCTGCGCTTTCCTTTCTTTAATCTGTTTAGCTTTTTTAATAATATTAGATGTAGCAATTTTCACTTTCTGATAATTCTCAGGTTCCAAATATAAAATATCATTATCATAAATGCGGTATCGTAGTAGCTCTATATTAATCGGTAAAATATCAGCTGTGTCTAGGTCAAATTTATTATAGCTCTCAGCTATGCATATAACCCTTGGCGAATCCCAATCTATCTCGATATTAATCTTGTTGTCTCGGCAAAGCATTTCGAAATCAGCTTTATGGTCTAAAAGCCACCTCAAATATGAAAGACCCTGATTTATGACGTTATCATCCGATTTCTTCTTATATTCAATAATAACAGGAGCACCATTCTTATCTACACCCAAAGTATCAATTCTCCCACCAAAACTCGTTGCGTATTCAGAATCCAGAAAGGTAACATTGAGTATCTCTACAAGATTTTTTTCAAATAACTCCTGAAGCTTTCTTTCAAGGCTCATCTCTTCAGAAATTAATTTAATTACCTTGTCGCCTGCGATCTTAAACAACGCCATATTTGCCCCTCTTTCTTATTATTTTCTAATATTTCCGACGAGCCTATCGTTGCGCTTGGCGCTTCCTCATCCCGTCTTTGGCGGGACTCGGTCGCCACCCAACTTTTATTCCAGAATGGCTACTGCCCTACACCAGCCTGCGCCCGCATTTTTCACGCGAACTGGAAAACATTGCACCGTAAAACCAAATGGTCTTGGAATCGCACCTAAATTTCCCATACGCTCCATATGACAAAACTCTCGACGACGGCCAAGAAAATGACTTGGCCAGATCTTAGATTTATCTTTTGTGTCTAAAAATTCCTTGAACATACCAAAACACGGCCGGTCAAGACCGATCGTATCAACGCCTATCATTTTGACCCCTTGATCCAGAAGATATTCCACGGCATCAGGCATCATGCCGACATATTTATTCACGTAATCATCCGTGCCCAAAAGCTTGTCTCCACCGGTATAAATGAGGACGATGTCCATCGGCTTGATCTTGTAGTTGATCTTTTTAAGTGCCGCAATGATATCGTCTTTTTTGATGACATCAGGAAACTTCATATGTGTAAAATTAAGAACAACACCCGGCCCGATGCACCACTCAAGCGGCACATCTTCGATCATTTTGGCAGGTTTGCCAGCACACTTGCTTCCATAATGAAAAGGCGCGTCCACGTGTGTTCCCATGTGTACGGATGAATTGACAATTTCCAAA
>Ga0172371_10006954_pt1 | contig 16248 bp, 13 predicted proteins | sample Lak12m_FD_114543 | JGI IMG/M metagenome (GOLD analysis project Ga0172371, IMG submission 114543) | Freshwater microbial communities from Kabuno Bay, South-Kivu, Congo - kab_022012_12m | ecosystem: Environmental > Aquatic > Freshwater > Lake | place: Democratic Republic of the Congo: South-Kivu...
GATTGTATCAAATATATTAGCTTTTTTCATATCTCTATACTCCTATTTGTACAAATGTCTGATAGAGCAGTATATCGCTTCAAACATAGTAGCTTTTATCACAGTATTTTTTCATATTTCCATATTATGTTCTATAAATAAATTCGTAGTACACATTTTTTCTGAAGAAAGACTATATATACCCCTATAAAACTTACAATCTACACAAAAGATATAACGACAATATATTATAGATTAGAACACCATAAATTTTTCATATAAGTATTCCTATATCTACCATTTTCTGCAAATAATCACAATAAGTATACACAGACGGAATATATCCAATTCTCAATTCTAGTCTATGAATTCTAGAACATAATCTAATAATTCTACATTTATGACACGACCTAATTGATCTCAAATAATAACAACTTAAAATAAAAAATATTCTCTAATACCATTATCATATTTATAGAGTATCATATCAATATTCCAATATTTGTTATTTTTATTACAAAATCATAATAATTATTTAGAAATTATTATATTGCAATTCCTATATTTGTTATTGATCTAAGTTCCTTAAAATATCTATCAATTATTAAACCGGATCTATAGCTTATTATTGGTGGACATATAATCGACTTATTCCAATATTTACATTTACTACAAGAAAACAAAAGACCATTAATATAACAATAATAAGCTATAAATATATTGTCGTATTTATATTCAATAATGATCATCTTAGTTTATAATTTTCTTAATTATTGTATAACATTTATCCGAAATTTCATTAATTCCAGGGACAGCATCTATAAAAGAACGATTATCCCCTATAGATCTTTTTTTATATCCATCCCTCAAAATACTAAAAGTCGTTTTAAACTCTTTTTCATATTTGTCTATTTCCTTCAATCCATTCCTTCTATATTCACTAATTTCATAAGGAATATCTAAAATAAACGTATGATCTATTTTAACTTTATCATATAATTTAACAATATTATCGATAATTTTATAATCTATTCCTCCTAAATCTCCCTGATATACATATGTAGAGTCTATATATCTATCTAAAAGAAATATATAATTATTCTTTTCTATATATGGTTGTATAGAATTTGATATCATTTCATTCATATCTGCTGATATTAAAAATAGATAAGTTAATATATTAAAATTGTTCTTTTGATTTCTAATCATATCCCTTATATCATATATACCACATCCTGGAGAAAATAAATCTATACACTTTATACCAAAAAAATCTCTTTCCAATTTACCGGAAAGAGATTTAATAACCGAACTTTTCCCAGATCCATTAACTCCTTCAAAAACAAAAACTCTTGCCATTTATTAACCTCCGATTTTAATCGATAGATCGTAGATACCTTCCTATTTTATTAGATATTGAAGAACTAACTAATCCTCTAATAGAATATTCTACTTTCCCAACAGATCCTGAATTAAACGTTATTTTATTAGTTCCTAAAAATATCCACCCTCCAGACAATTCATATCTATCTAATGCAAAATCCCTTATTATTTTTCCATGACCGGATCTTGAGATATAAATAGTCATAGATATTGGACTAATAAGAAAAGCAAATACCTCGGTTGATTTATTATCAATCGGATTCCCATAAAAAACTATATCAAACATAATAGTCTCCTATTAATATCTATAACAAAAATTAATACGAGTACATCCCATACTCATAATTTTATATATATAATATTAAAAAAGAATTTTCATATCATTTTCAGTCAACTTCATATCAGGAATCCGATTAAGACTTGACATCAAACACTCGACAGATTTTATATTTTTTTCTTTGGACTTATTTAAAATATTCTCGATATAATCCAACTTATTTATTTCATAAATACCATTTCTTTTTTCCAACCATCTACATAATACCTCAAACGACATTAATTTATAATTCTTGGTTATTAATTCATCATTATTTATAATCTTTTTCCACGATTTTGACACAGCCAAATCCCTATTACAGTTATTATTAATAAAGTTACCACCATTGACAATACGTCCGACAACATCATCATAATCTCCCAGAAATTCGCTAATCATATCCTTATCGCCGAATGCCTCGACCGTTCTAATAGGACCTAAATCACGAACTCCTTTTATGTTATCACTTAAATCTCCAGTAATAGCCATTATAGAAACGTAGTGATCTACATTTACTTTGTTTATAATATTATTCTTTTTGATTAAACTCTTTGTCTTAAGTTTTCTGAATTTGATATACTCGGGAATTACCGAAGACTCATTCATAATATTCACTTCCCCACTACGTTTAAAAATTAAATATACATTATCGCCTTTCAAACATTGATATAAATCTTTATCTCCGGAAAATATTATATGTAATATATCCGGACTATTAAACTTTCTCGTAATTAAATAATAAGAAAGAAAATCGCTCTCTAAAAAACTAAGATTAAAAAAATATATATTAGGAATTTTATTACATAAATACTCTGAAAGATCTAAGTTTTGTCTTCGGATTTTTGTAATATCCTCGTAATAATCCGGAAGATTTACATTTCCGATTATTCTATTAGCTTTATATTCTTTGTCTATATTGCAATGATATTCAGATTTCCCCTCATCATTCGTAAAATATATATTAAAATTAATATTGTTAGATAATGCAAATTTTTTCCATGTCGACGAGAATAAAAGAATGGATTGGAATATATTACTATCTACTAGCCCATTAGTACTAGAATTATAAGATATTTCCTGCATAACATCTTCTACAAACAAAGCCCTCGCAGTATTTTTAAAATCCACGTAAAGATTTATATTTTTAAATTTTTTTTCATTTATTATATTTTGTATATCGATAGGCGGTTTAATATTTAAAATAATATTAGGATGCATCAAATTCTCCAATGTACTAAATTAAAAGATGGGGAGAAGCAATTCTCCCCATCACAACGCAAGAATCAACAAAATGGAAACTAAAATAATTTTGTTATAGATAGTATACTCAAAATTCCCTCTGATCTATTATCGGCACCAAACTCAAACAACGATTTTGCAGATACCATCAAATCCCATTTTTTAACTTCCAAATCTATCTGTGGACCGAGAGCATATATTTCAGCCTCTCCGACCACATTCCAAGGATTTAACTCGAAATTAGGTCTCAGACACGTAGAAGGACCATCTGTAGGATCAACCTTCCATTGCGCATATCCAACGACTCCAAGCTTAATATCATCCGTAACGAAACGTCCGACACCATACTCTAGAGTCAAGTCATTTCCAACACTAATATCGACTCCAGAATCAAATACATCGCTATTGACCTCATATGACAAAAGACCTGTTAGAATAAACGGGTTTTCATCTCCTAAATAATAAGTTCCTCCCAGACGAATTAATCCGGTCATATAATTTCTACTGAAACTATATTTATTATTCGATGTAGGAATAAATAATCCTCCGGAAAATACAAAATCAAAATTATTAAACTCCCAAATTACAGCAACCGGCTCGATGTAGGCATTGGCAACATTAAAATCAGACGTGTTGAAATTTCTGTATTCTAGATCTTCGAATACAAATGGAATATTTATATTCGGAACCCATTTTCCACCTAGGATACCTATATTTCCATTATAAAAAGCTCTAAAATAGAGTGAATAATTAAAATCATCAAAATTACTTATAGATGAGTTTTTGAATTTATCTGACACGTAAAACAAATTATCCAATCTTATCGTCAACCCCTCATCTTTTGGAAGATAAGAACCCGCATCAAGCCCCTCAACCCCAGGAACATACTGACTTTGTGAATATACATTCCCAACCGATAATAAAACAAACACCATCGCCAAAAATAAAACTTTCTTCATCTTTCAAAACTCCTTCAATTTTCCCAAGTTATTGGGTTGATTTGTACAACAAAAAATAATATATCTTTCTAAAATTTAATATATATAATAAATCAAAAACTATTATCTTTAATTTGTCCTACTAATTTCTTACATAAACTAAATTCCCACAATCCCAAATCCTATCGTAACCGTTAAGTTGCATATTCTGCCACTCGGTTAAGCTAGGATCGAAGGATTCTAGCTTGGATTCTAGAAGATGTTTTTGAAATTGTAATCGGTTATATCTGATACAATCGTTCTTTTTTGTATAATAATAAGAAGGGAAAGATTTTCCAACAAGTTTAAATCCAACAGATTCATATGACTTTCCTGTCCCATATCTTCGATCTACGTATGTAATAATAGATTTTGAATTTATCCGTTTTAATAACTTAGATAATCCACCAACTACCACAGTATCTAATTTATTACAAAATCTAAGAATTTCAACTTCGTATTTCTTATTAAATCTAGGTTTTCCATAGGTTAATATAGAAACTAATTCGTTATTATAAAATAGACCTAAATGCGTTCCATTGATGAATCCTTGAAGATGATTACTATCTAGGAAATTAAATGCTTCTTCTCTATTTACTGGATTAATAGTACATTTCCTAGCCGGAATTTTATTAATAATGAGATTGAGCTTGGATTTAAGTATAGACTCAATTATTTCTCTATTATTCAACCATTCATCTTCAAATATATGAATGAGTTGAATACCTTTTTCTTGGCACTGAAGAGTCTTATTGAGATGGTAGTTTTTATCCTTACCTTGTAACTCGGAATGCCAATGGAGTCCATTAAATTCGATAGCTAAATTTTTAGATGGAATGTAGATATCCAATTCGCATCTATTGGAAAGAATGGAGCGTATATTCGCTACACTATCTGGAAAGTAATTTTTTACAAAATTATAAATTTCTTTTTCTTGGATAGAATGTCCTATTAATAGAGGAAAGCAAATCAAACATCTAGGAATTTTCCCATTATCTAAATTATCCTCAAATACATTACCACATTTAGTACAAATCCAGGAATATTTATATTTAAATCCATTATAATCTTCTAGTTTAAAATTTGGTTTTACTAAATTTTTAAGTCTATCCGAATCTAATAATTTTTTAAATGTAGATTCTAATATGGTTTTGTTAATTTTTTTTCTTATTATCTTAGATTGCAATGTACACTCATATCCATATCTTTCCAAATTAGTTTTCTTGATCTTATCCTTGATTGTTTCGTTTTGATTTGCATACTCGGTTCCATACCTTTTTAGACATGTTAATTTACTTTTATCTTTTACTTCTTTATTTTGCAATACATACTTGGTTCCATATTTTTGTAAATTTGTCTGTATAACTTTATTATAAATATCTTTGTTTTTGGCTGGTCTTGTATATCCATACTTCTTTAAATTAGTTTTTTCAGCTTTTTCTCTAATAAATTCATTCTGGATAGGATATTGTGTTCCATACCTATCAAGATTTATTTGTTTAATTTTCTCTTTTATCTCTTTATTCTGTAATACACACTCGGTTCCATATCTTTGTAAATTTGTTTTTTTAATTTTACTTTTTATTTCTTCAGTCTGCGACGGATGTTCACAACCATATTTTTCTATATTTATAAATTTTATTTTTTCTTTAGTCTTTTGATTATTAAATACACACTCATATCCATATCTTTCCAAATTAGTTTTCTTAATTTTTTCTCTAATTATTTCATTTTGTAATGAATATTCAGTACCATATCTTTCCAAATTAGTTTGTTTAATTTTATTAAGTATTTCAATATTTTTACTACCATATCTACACAAATACGTATTTCTACGCTTCTCTTTTGTTTCTTCAGATTTATCGGAACAAGTTAGAGAACAAAACTTTCTATATCCCTTACTTAGTCCATCAAAAACCGTTTTATTATTACAACTTTTATTACTACAAATCCCGTTATTCTTATTATCCGATATATATCTATTATAATACTCTTCTTTCGTTAATTCCTTATGGAACATACCAATATGTTTGGACAAATTACACATATTTTTATATTTTTTATTACAAATTTTACACTCTAACATAATATCAACCAGAACATCCAGCAGTCCAACCACAATTATCGCACGAATGACATGACCCCTTTCTGAAAGCAAATTCTCCACAAGAAGGACACACAATAACGTCTCCAGAGTTGGATCTCTTTTCTGTATCTTCTATATCTTCATGTGAAGTATCCAAAGAATTAACCACATCAAATTCTTTTTTCAAAGTATTACCATTCAATACACCCAATTCTCTACATTTATCCTCAGTCAAAAAATTAAGAGATAACCATCTAGCAATATAATCAGTAATACTCTTTGCGAATCTTATCTGTTTATTTTGGGTTATTCCACTGGGTTCGTATCTAGAATTAATTAATTTAGAAACCAATGTATCCAATGGAACTCCATACTGAAGAGATAAAGATATAGAAGTTCCTAATGCATCCATCATACCAGATACAATAGATCCAACTTTATTCATTACTAAAAATAATTCTCCAGGAGAACCATCTGGATATAATCCAGCTGTTATGTATCCTTCATACCCCCCAAGCTCAAATTTGTGGGTAATAGAATTTCTAGTATCTGGCAATTTTTTCCTAGAAGGTTTTCTACCTGGTTTCTTTTTCTCTTTTGATATTTCTAAGGGCTGAATTCCCTTACAGTTATCTCTATATATTGTAATACCCTTCAATCCCCTTTTCCATGCTTCCATATAAATATTTTCTATATCTTCTATTGTAGCAGTTTCTGGCAAATTGCAAGTTTTACTTATACTCATAGAAATAAATCTCTGAATTACCTCCATCATTTTAACATGACCAATAGGGGATATAGTTCTAAATCCTTTTTCCGGTTTCAACGAACAATCGAATATAGATAAATGTTCTGGAATTATTTCAGAACCTTCTATAGTACCATTATCTTCTACATGTTTTATAATATTAGATATTTGTTTTTGCTTGTATCCTAAATTTTTCAATGAATCTTCTATAAAAGGGTTTACAAATTTCATTACTCCACCAGATCCATCCATTAAAGTTTTATATTTAACCAATGCTAATTCCGGTTCAATTCCACTAGTCTGGCATCCCATCATAATTCCTATTGTCCCTGTTGGCGCTTCGCATGTTACTTCTGCATTTCTCAATCCAAATTCTTCTACAGATTTAACAACTTCATCCCATTCCATCAAAGTCTCCGGACAATATTTCTTTGCATTATATTTGTATTTTTTAACCACATCAATTACGGATTCTTTATTTTCTTCATATTTATCGAATGGTCTTATATCCCTAGAAATTTCCGAACTTCTTTTGAATGAATAAGCGGTTAATAATGAAGTTATTGTCTGTGCTATATTTCTTCCATCATCACTATCGAAAGCTTTTCCTGATTTCATTATAACTGTTCCTAAATTAGAATATCCAAGACCAACAGTTCTATACTTTATATTAGTATTCGAAATCTTCTCTACTGGATATGTACTGTTTCCAACTAAAATATCCAATGCAGTAATGGCCAAATCAACAGTTCTTTTAAAACTTTCTTTATCTAAAAATCCACGACTATCAACATATTTTAACAAATTAATAGATCCTAGAGTACACGCGGTATCATCTAAAAAAACATATTCCGAACAGTTCGACACATTGAATCCATTGCACCAAAATGTATGGGAATTATTATCAACTGTAATATCGAATACTTCTTCGGACGAATGTAATTTTGAACTTATTATTTCTTCCAAAGTTAATCTAACAGTCCTTAAATCAACAGAAGATAACCCAACATTATCTACTTCCATATACTCTATTTTGTCAGATTTTGATATTTCTATTTTTTTATTATTTATTGGAATTAGGTGATCTTTGGTACTATAAAAATTCCCAAATTCTGTTTTGTACTCATATACATCTTTTACTCCGTTGCTCCATTTATTTACAACTTTAGTCCATCCTTCTGTAGACCATATATAATCTCCTACTCGAATAGAGCCAAATCTCTCCAATTCAGAACTATTACCATATTGTTTTATAACAAGAGAATTGAAAGGTATACACGGGTTGCTAGCATTTATCCTACCAGATTTCTTGCACGTATTATATTCATTTACTACAGTATCGAATTGCAATCCAGGATCCCCACATTCATAAGCTGCTTCTGCTATCTGTCTGAATATATTTTTGGCCTTATATCTTTTTGACACTTTTCCAGATTTTATATACTTGGTATCAAAATATTCGTCTTTAAGTACAGCATTCATAAAATAATCAGTAAGTCTAACACTGTGATTGGCATTCTGAAATGAAATAGATTCATAAGCATCGAATATATCAAAACCATTAGAAATTAAAGATTTAGCTTTTTTCTCTTCCTTTGCTTTACACCATATGAATTCTTCAATATCCGGATGATCGATATTCATACTACGAATTGTAGCAGCTCTTCTACTCTTTCCACCACTTTTTACAACTTGTGCTGTTGAATTAAACAGCCTCATAAAAGACAACGGACCAGAAGATTTTCCATTGTCTCCAATCGGCTCATCTTTTCCTCTTAAAGTAGACACATTAATCCCAGATCCGCTACCAGCCTTAAATATATTTCCTTCTCTAGTTACCAAATCCAATATAGAATCCATAGAATCTTCTAAACTATTAATATAACAAGCAGAAGAAACTTGTTCGTTTTTAGTTCCTATATTAAACCATACTGGAGAATTAAACGAAAATCTCTGGCTAACTACCAAATATTTTAATTCCTCTTCAAAATTAACTCTATCCTCATCAGAAGAGAAATACCCGTCCTTTTGTCCCCATTCAGAAATTCTTCCTACAACTCTATCTATTATCTGCTTTAAACTATATTCTCTAGATTCTTCCCCTTCATTTCCATAAAAATATTTACTGGAAGTTATATTGACGGCAGAATCACTCCAAAAATCTGGAAACAGTACATCCTTTTGCTCGAATATAGATTTTCCAGAACTATCAACTATTTTAGCAATTCTACTTTTCCATTTAAATGCATCATAAGCAATAGGAACAGAAGCAGAAAAATATCTTTCAAATTTCATGAAATTTACTCCTAGAATTTAATATTTTGTGGTTAAAAAAGAGTGGTGTGAAAATTTATCCTATTCCCACACCACTTAATATTTTATAACGTACTTTTATTATTTCATTTTATTCAACAATTCTTCAATATCAACAGGAGAGTAAACTCGAAGAGGATTTTTTCCAAACCTAAGTTGGGCGTGTGGTCTGTCTTTAAACCTCTTCCAAGAACCTCCCCAATTTAACCCAACTTTTATCACACAACTTCCATAAATATCATATTTTTGGTTATCATTCCATAAAGCTTTTCCACCCAATAGCGGTACCGCATCAAAAGCTTCTTTGAAATTGTGCCAAGATTCTCCTGGACCTGCATAAGTTATTATTTTATTTCCAGATTGAGGTCCTACATTTTCTATAACATCCGACAAAAAACCAAAACCGGATTTTCTAAGACTATCCATCTTATATTTTATTTCAGCATACGATCTACCTTGTCTAAATATAATAGCCTGTTCTTCCAAACTTCTATATGTACAGTAAACAAGAATTTCCAGATTTTTAGAATTGCAGAGTTCTATAACTTTTCTGCATTTAATCTGCATATCCGGAATTAGTAGATCAATTTTATCCATATATTATCGACCGCCTCTTACTTTCTTTGCATCTCCGCCTTTTTTGGATGATCCTCGTCCAAGATCCGGATTCTTAGATTTAACTTTTTCTTGTGGATTTGGTTCTATAGACTCCCCAGTTTTATCTCCTATATAGGATCTGGTAACATTACCCTTACCATGAGCTTTTTTTCTACCTTTTGATACTACAGCCTTGTCAGCAGCAGCTAACGCATCAGCATCCCCACCAATTGCATCGGATAAATATTGTGAAACAAAACTCATATCAAAATCTCCTTCGTTAGTAATTCCTTTCTTATCTCCAGGATTTGGAAGACTCTTTCCTTTTGGTCCTTTTGGTTTAGACGACACTAAACTCCCAGCACCTTTATTTCTTTGTCCTATCTTTATACCGCTCCCAGAAAAATCATCTTTACAATCATATCGCATCATTTTTCTTACTTTTTTCTTATTAATCTTTTCGACCTTTCCACGATCTTCGTTTTCATCCATGTAATCACTCAATCTAAAAACCGGCATTTGAAATCCTCCTACAAAGCTATAGCAACTATAGCCCCTGTTAAAATTAATTGTACTATTTTATTAAGTACATTATCAACCTTATGATCGTACTTCTCAGATAAGTACGTATTTTCCGAATCTAACCACATATTTTGATATTCCCTACTCTTTAATCTCTCCAATTCCACAAATTCTTTCAATGAATTATTTATATCAATTTGATTATTAACTAAAACGGTCTGTTGCTCTATTATCTTCTTATAAGACGTGGCCAATATTACTAATTGAGCAACTTTTTTATATTCTTCTTGCTCTAAAATAACAACATTAGCATCATCCATAGAACTCTCTTTAATATTTCCTGAATCATCTCGATGTGCAAAAATCGGTCTTATTGGAGAAGGTTTTTCAATCTTAGTCAGATCTATACTATATTCCGAAGTCTTATCTAATTTTAATTCCGGAAGAGGTTCTCTCTTTATTGTAGATGCACACGATGTACACAAAAACACCGTTAATAAAATAGGTATAATCTTTTTTATATAACTCATAACTCACTCCATCCACTATCTATCGTTTTTTGAATATCTTTTATAGTAGCAGACTTTTTAACCTCCTCTATTTTTTGGACCGCATCGTCTGTAATATCCCTTATTTTCTTTTGAGTTTCCACACTAATATTTTCTTTATCCTTTATAACTGCTATAACTTTAGTTTGTTCCGTTTCTATAGACTCTATTTTTTTCTCAGAATTGTTTTGGTCTATAGTATGGGTTATAGCATTGACCGTTTCTTCTATCTTAGATTTTTTTGTTCCGATTAAAAACAATAATATAGATATTATTGCTGCTGGTAATCCTAAAGATCCTAGTAATGGAAGAATATTATCGGACACAATTATATACCTTTCATATATTTACAGATTTTTCCTCTTCACTTTGTCCTGTAGAATTTTTATTAGCCTTAGAAAATTCTCTCATTCCGAAAACCAACCCCAATGCCGATAAATTTGTATAAGACCAAGTATCTCCAGAAATAAAATTAAACCGTAAAAATATACCTGAAACTACAAAAAATCCCCAAAAAGCCCACAATTTCGCACTAACAAAATTGGTCATCATTTTTCTAGATAATAAACACAAAAATTGTCCCCAACTTTGGCTCTGTATTCCGGATGGTTTAACAACCAGATTACCTGAATTACCCGAAAAACCGGAATATCCAGAAAGTCCATCTAAACCGTCTAATCCTGAATAACCCGAAAAACCGGAATATCCAGAAAGTCCATCTAAACCGTCTAATCCTGAATTACCCGAAAAACCGGAATATCCAGAAAGTCCATCTAAACCGTCTAATCCTGAATTACCCGAAAAATCTGTAGTGATATCAGACATTATATCAACCTCTTAAACTATAAAGAATATCTAGAAATTTGTCCTCGGTTATTAAGAATACAAATCAGCTGAAAACTTCTTTACTTCTTTATATAGTTCTTCTGGAGAAACAAATACACTCTCATTGTATGATATTTCATTCCAAGTTCCAAATTGCCTTTGTCTTAAATTTTTTCTACTTTTTAATAAATTCACATGTTCTTTGTACCCAAATAAAGTTGGGTCTGATACACCAAATATTACTATCCCCCATTTTCCATAATAATGAGCAAAATGATGAAAAAAATTATCAACTGAAATAAAAAAATCACACTTGTTTAAAACACTAAGCAACTCTCTAAAAGATTTATTAAATATAAATTCATCGCAACCATTTATATGTTTTTCTCCAGAAATTCCAACCTGAATAATATAAAAATCGTCCTTTTTTAACAATTTCACGAGTTCATCCCACCAAGGATAATCTTTCGGATTTTTCCATTCTTCAGGTACTTTTGGTATCCTTGAACTATATGGACTAATTATTATTTTTTTCATACTATATTCCTCATAACTCATATATTTCTCTATATAAATCAGTTATATTCTTTATTTGTCCTGTATCAAATCCTTTTTTATATAAATTAAACCCATCCAAATTTCCTATTAATTGAGCAGCTTCTTTTATACTAATTATTGTAAACCCGTCTATATCAAAAAACACATCCCTATAACAAACTGCTAATATTAAATCAAATTCCTTATATTTTTCTTTTATTTCTGGAATTAAGTGTTTAAAACAAAAATGATCTCCTATACCGTTATCCAACACAAATAATTTAATTTGTCTAGGAATTATTCCCCAATTCGATAAATATTCTTCAAATATACATTCGTCGTGATAATAATCTCCTTTTACTGAACGTATTCCACCACCATTATATCTATAGTGCCATGTTATCGCATTAGGATTAACATATAGTTCATACCCAGCCTTTTTCATTTGATAAGTAAATATAGTCTCCTCTCTATGTCCAACTCTAGACAATCTATCACAATAACCACCACATTTTTTTGCTATAGATTTATTAAATAGAAATGAACTATATAAATGATCTACTGATATCAAATCATTATTAGGGTGTTTATACCATTGAATATTACATCCATAATATATTTTTTCTATATCATTAGATGCTATACATGGAAGACTAGTATTATCAATATTTGGATCTAAAATTAATCCACCAACAGCAGCGCATTTCTTTTCCTTGATAGTATTCACTAGATCCATCAACACATTCTGATCCGGAACATTATCGTCGTCCACCCTCCATATCCAATCTGTCTTACAAATTTCCAGAGATGTTATATAATTAGCAACTTGTCCTTGTTTCTTTCCAAATATCACTTCGTAATCTATACCTTTAAAATAAGCTGATCTAAATAAATTATTAAAAACTGGTAATTCTCTTAAATCCTTTGGATTATCATTATCATCAAATATATATATCTTTTTTGGTAAATATGATTGATTTATTACACTCTGTAAACATATAAGTAATGTAGAATCATACCTATTTTTCGTTGATATTACGACGGATACATCGATATTATTATACATCTCATTATTCTTTACATACTTATCAACTAAATATTTACAATTACGTTCCTTTATAAAGTCCCAATTTTTTAAATCATGTACAGTAGATTCTCCTTTATGATATAATGGAAACGAACCTCCGTACAATTGAGCGTCTGGAATAAGATTTCTTTCATCAACACAAAATATACTATAACCTAACCTCTTCGCTCTAATATTAAAATCAATATCTTCTCCATACCCAGGATTAAAATATTCATCCAATAAGCCAACATCCTCTATACATTTTCTAGATATCATACAACATAAAAATACCACAAATTCTTCTTCAGTATAAGGACAAGTTAACGTATGTATACCAGTTATACCAATTTTACTATTTTCTATAAAAGGAGCATTTAATCTATCAAGCCAATAATTTTTGGCCTGATCTTTATATAAAAAAGCATCATTATTTAAAAGAACTATATAATATCCTTTAGATTCCTTTATACCTAAATTAGTGGCCTTTGTATACCCAAGAGGATTTTCATCAACAATTAATTTCATATTATCTATATGTAAAGAATTTAGATAATCTAGGGTACCGTCGGTACAACCATTAACAATAATCAAAATTTCTACATCGGATAAATTAGTAGTTTCTAATACCCCCTCTAAACAAGGTTTTAAACAATCTTCTAAATGATTGTAAGTAGGGATTATTATAGAATATTTCGGTTTTTTTACAACGTCTTTTTTAATACTACTTTTACGAAAACACCAACTGCTATCTCCAAAAATTATTTCTGGTTCTCCTAAAGTATCATTCACTGCATCGAAAACATCTATCCACGGATGTTCTTTCGATCCGTCCTTATTAAGATAACAATAATCATGTCCTCCGATATAACCATCTTTTTTAATTTTTGGAAGCCATAAATTAATATCCATAACTACTGAATCATATATGTGATTTGCATCTATATACACAAAATCCAAACTTTCGTCTTTGAATTCTCTAGATGCTTCCAAACTTGTTTTTTTATATATTTCTATATTATCACAATAAAAACAACGCTCTTTAAACTCCAAATACGATTTCTCTAAATCTAGATTAGAAGCTGGATCGATATCATTATATCCGGGCTTCCAAGGATCTATAGCATAAACCTTTTTAAACTTAGAGGCAAAAAAAGATGTGGAATGCCCAACCCAACAACCTATTTCAGCCATATCCATACCTTCACAAGACTCACCTATAAACTCCACCAACTCTCTTAAACAATAATGTTTAAACAAAGTATCCCTATCCAAATAATTATTAAATAATAATCCTTTTCTATAATATTCTTTTTTATTTAGAAAAACTTCAGTTGGATAATTTTCATTAACTTCGACTAAGTCAAACTTATTAGGTAGATTTTGTCTTCCGTAAGGATCTTTTAATTCACTCAAACAACATATCAAATATCCTATATCAGTAAATGGATATCTATTATATTCCTGATGCGTAAAAGATTTTATTTTTTCTACAATTTTATATGGACCACCAATATAAGAAAAATGCCATCCGGCATTATCCATAGTTCCAGATTCACATGCTGATCTTCTAATGTTACATATATCTTCTCCTCTGTTTAGTATATCTTCATATCTACATATAAAACTAGATTCCCACGAATCTACATATAAATTTAAATAATAATAATACATACACAATCTCAATCTAACTATCCCACTCTTAAAATTTTTTGTATATCTATCAATAACATCTTTTTTAGGTATCTCATCAGCATCAGAACTTAAAATTATATCCTCTTTATTTGCTCCAATCCTTCTCAAAATATTCGACACAAAATTATTTTGTTCAGCCTCTATAATCCAAGGATTTTTATACTCTAAACTTTTCTCTGAAGGAATATATAAACCATATTCAATTTTATCCAAATACTTAGAAAATTTATTTTTATTTTCCTGAAAATAAAGAGGTTTCTTTTTTCCAGAATGAGTGTAATTAGATTCTACTATTATAAATTTATCAACTACATCATATAATTCTTCTAATCTTATTTTCAATATATCAAATTCGTTGAAAAAAATGAATGTATCTATTACTTTAACATCTTTATCTTTTTTATATAAGTATTCTTTCTGTATATAATAATCTTTATTGTTATATATCAACTTCGGAAAAGATTCGTCTACATCAACTTCTGTAAGAGTAAAAGAATCATCCCCCCTATTATAAATATCTTGGAGTGTAGACATATTAGATAATATATTGTCAGATATTAAATTATCTTCTTTGTTATATTCCTGATGAGCAAAGGATTTTATTTTTTCTATAATATTGTTTGGACCTCCCATATAAGAGAAATGCCAACCAGCATTTCTAATCCAATATTTTTTATACGTATCTCTCCTATTGTTAGTCAGATCTCTATAATTTTTCAAACTAACATACCTAGATATATAAGGAACGTCTCTATCATTATTCAACTGAGTCTCTTTTCCAGACTGAATTGATGAATCTCTTTCAATTTGAAATTGAGCATTCAAATAATAATAATACATATTCATATACAATCCGCTAATAACACCAAACTTATCCCTAGTAAATTCCCCTATATATTCATATATAGAATCCCCTCTTGGTATTTCATCTAAATCAGAAACTATTATTACATCATTATCACTAACCCCACAAAACTCTTCCAAAACGCTAATTATTTTATTTCTTTGATTTATCTCTAATAACCAAGCATCGTTTGTATTATGTCCCATTTCTTCTGGATAGTAAACAAAATATTTTATTTTATCCAAATACTTAGAAAACATCTCTTTATTATCGGAAAAATTTAAAGGTTTCTTTTTTCCAGAATGAGTGTAATTCGATTCTACTATAACAAAATAATCAACCACATCATACAATTCTTCCAATCTTATCTTCAACAACTCTAATTCATTGAACATAGGAAAACAATCAAATATTTTAAAACTCAATTCGCTTCTGAATCTCTTTATCGCAAATATACTAGAATCTCTTATTTTCATATTTCTCTGAAGATCAGAAATTGTTGAAGCTCCCCCAAAATGATAGATTGGAAAATTTCCGCTAAACATATTACTATCTTTATTATAAACCATATTA
>Ga0172371_10006955_pt1 | contig 16246 bp, 11 predicted proteins | sample Lak12m_FD_114543 | JGI IMG/M metagenome (GOLD analysis project Ga0172371, IMG submission 114543) | Freshwater microbial communities from Kabuno Bay, South-Kivu, Congo - kab_022012_12m | ecosystem: Environmental > Aquatic > Freshwater > Lake | place: Democratic Republic of the Congo: South-Kivu...
CGGCCTGGTTAAAGGCAGCGGTGTAAATTTTTGAAGCGCCAGCCAATGAACCAGTGTGAGATGCGGCGGCAGCTGCGCCGTGCGCAGAAACTCCGGCTTTGAGCACCACGATCGGTTTTACTGCTTTCTTGCCTACTTCGATCAATCGGCGTCCATCACGAATACCTTCAATATGTAAGGAGATGCAGGTCGTTTTCTCATCCTGATCCAGCCATTCGATCAAGTCAGCAAAGTCAACATCCGACATATTGCCGATAGAAATCAGTTTTTCGAAACCAATACCTTTCATGTATGTCGCTGTATCAATACCGATCAATAAAGCGCCACTTTGTGTAACAAGAGATGCTGTTCCCTGCAGGGGAAGAGAGGGAGCAAATGAACCATTAAATTTGTCGGAGTTGGATAAAATGCCAACAACATTAGGACCAATAAGCCTCATGCCATAACTGTGCGCTTTGGCGACCAGTTCTTTCTCAAGGTCAACCAGACCTACTTCACTAAAACCAGAGGTAATTACAATAAGACCTTTGACACCCTTTTTGCCACAGTCATCAATAACCTGAGAAACAAATTTTGCCGGTACAACGATAATTGCAGCGTCGATATTTTCTTTAACATCGTTGATGGAATGGAAACACTTGTAACCAAGGATTTCTTCCTCTCCCGGATTGATTGGAAATATGCCGCCCTTGTATTTACTTTCCTGGAGATTCTTTACAACAGTATGACCGATCTTACCTGGTGTGGCGGAAGCGCCAACAATAGCAACTGATTTTGGAGTCAATAATCCATTAAGAACTTTGAGATCCACTTTATAGCCTCCTGCAAGAAAATTGATAGTTTTTGATAGTTCAGGTAAAAATTGTGAAAAATAAATATTTCCAATCAAAACGATTAAAATCAGAAAATATTATTCCAGTTCTTACACAAGAAAATATTTTACTCTTGTTTAAGCAAATAGCGGCAAAATTAAAATAAAATTGAGATAATCATCACGGATTTAAAGAGAATTGTCATGTTAATTAATAAACCTATACCTGGTAGCGTTCATGGTTCAACTGCTATGAACACGATTCTTATGAATGCATTGGAGTCCGTCGATCCCAACCAATGTGTTAGAAGCGCTTTAACTTTAAAAGGCAGATCTTTAATAATTAAGGACCAGGTCGTAGATCTTCAAGAGATCAACAGGGTATTTGTTATTGGTGTGGGAAAAGCTGTTCTTCCCATGGCTTGGGCAGTATCAGATGCGTTGGGTGATCATATCAACGAAGGGGCTTTGATTGCAAAACACACCGATGCCGGGATCCAATCAAAGCTGAACAGCCAGCTAAAGGTTTTTATTGGTTCGCATCCCATTCCTTCTGAAGATTCTGTAAAAGCAACTGGCAGGATGCTTGAAATGCTAAAAAGGACCACACCTGAGGACCTGGTGATTGGTCTGATATCCGGCGGTGGCTCTTCCTTGATGACATATCCGGTTGAAGAGATTGGACTCGCCGGCTTACAGAGAACAACATCGCTGCTCTTAAAATGTGGAGCCACGATCGAGGAGATGAATACCATCCGAAAACACCTGGACCTGGTTAAGGGTGGAGGTCTTCTAAAGTATATTTATCCTGCTAAATCTTTTCATCTGATCCTTTCGGATGTATTGGGAGACCCGCTTTCAATGATCGCTTCAGGGCCAACAGTCGCAGATCCAACAACCTTTCAAAATTGCTTGGATATTATCCATAAATTTATAATTGATGACCAAATGGATAATAAAGTTATGAAATACTTACAAAAAGGGGCCGAAGGATCTATTGAAGAAACCATAAAAGAAGGGAATGCAATAATCACCCATCATAAAAATTTCATTATCGGAAGCTTATCCATTGCAGCCGAGGCAGCTTGCGCTCAGGCAGAATCTTTAGGTTTCGCGACAAAATTATTGACAACTTCACTGAGAGGTGAAGCCAGGGTCGTTGGCGCTGAATTAGCGAGTCGATTGGTTGAACTCGTTCAGAACAAACACAGCAGTGAAAAGCCGCTCTGTTTGATCGCTGGAGGGGAGACCACTGTTACTGTTACGGGCAAAGGAAAGGGTGGGAGGAACCAGGAACTGGCGCTTGCTGCTGCGCAAGTCCTTGATGGGATTGATAATTGCGCATTGGTCTCTTTTGCTACAGATGGCGAGGATGGGCCAACAGACGCAGCGGGAAGTTTTGTGACTGGAAAAACAATTCAGGCAGGTCTGGATTTGGGTATAGAAAACCAAAAATACCTCATAGAGAATAACGCTTATGAATTCCTTGAAAAAACAGATGCCCTGATTCGAACAGGTCCAACAGGCACGAATGTCAATGATCTCGTTCTGCTGTTCGCTTTCTAATTGCACCCTTTTTGCGCATATCTGGCTCTTATCGCCGGGATCAGGTATTCATTGAAAGACTTATCCATATCATAATCGGGGTGCCAGCCCCAATCTTTTCGCGCGGGAGAATCATCCACGTCTTCCGGCCAGCTGTCAACGATGGCTTGTCGGCTGTGGTGGACCTCATAGGTTATCTCGCTTTTTGGAAATGCTTTTTTAACAAAACCTTCGATTTCTCCAGCAGAAGGTGAAAAACTGGTAACGTTATAAATCAGCTTCGAAAAATTTTCAAAAGGCGCTTTTTCAATAAGGAGAAGCGCCTTAATCGCATCGGGCATAGCCATAAAGGGGATTCTGGTATCTTTGCGGACAAAACATTCATAGGGTACCGATTTTGCACCGCTGTGGAGCATCTCAGGTCCGTAATCGCTTGTACCGCCTGTTGGCGTCGTATCTGCGCTGATAAGTCCCGGAAAACGGATGCATCTAAAATCGATCGTATTCTTTATCGGATTCTTAGCAAGTTGCCGATAATAACGAGAGTAATATCTTCCCAAGTGTTCACAATATATCTTATTACATCCATACATGGTAATGGGATCACACCACTGATACTCCTTTATTTTGCCTTCCTCAGCTTTTGTTTCCTTATCAGGAAGCCCATAAACTGCGATCGAGCTTGGATAAATGAATTTAACGGGTTTTCCCTGCCATTGTGACAATTCCACACCCAGCCGCAGTAAATTGATCGTCCCTTCCACATTGATCTCATGGGCGGTCTCAGGGTTATATTCTGCTTTTGTAGAGAGAATTGATGCCAGGTGATAAATGGTCGTGATCTCGTATTCTGCCATCAACCTGCCTAAAAGCATCTTGTCCAGAATATCACCTTGAATAAATCGTTCGCAACTCAATTCCAGGCATTCATCAATCGGTTTTAAGTCCATCGCCAAAATTCGAGCACGGTTATCAGCACTGATCTGATTAATGAGACCATGACCGATTTCGCCATTCGCACCGGTGATCAAAATAACTTCTTTTCGCATAGGTTTACCTCTTTATCGATAATACAACCTAAGTATATAAAAAAAAGGTTCTGATTGTCACTTTTCATCAGAACCTTTGGTATGTTTATGCCTGAATGGCCTTGGTTTTTCTAAACCAGGTTTTCCATTCTTTATTTTCCCAAACCACAAGAATGGGGGCGGCAATAAAGATGGAAGAATATGTACCACTTAACAAACCGATGAGCAGAATGATACACATTTCTCTTAATGTATCGCCACCGAAGAGCGCCAAGGCAAGCAGTAAGAATTCGACTGTCATGAGCTGAGTATTAATGGACCTCTGAAGGGATTGGATGATGGAATGGTTGACGAGTTTTTCAAACGGTATTTTGCGTAAAATGGGCTCGTTTTCCCTGATCCGGTCGAATACAACGATCTTATCCTGAGTCGAAAAGCCAATGACAGTCAGAAGAGCAGTCAGATATAACGAATCCATCTGCCAACCAAACAATTTACTGCCAATCGCCCCCAGACTGATAACGATGAGAATATCGTGCAGCATGGCAATGATCGCACAAACACCATAGCGGAAAGCGTGTGCAATACCACGAAATGCAAAGGTAATATAGATGATCACTGCGATCGCGGAAATCCCAACTGCCATTAACGCACGGGATGTGACTGATTGGCTGATCGAGGGTCCAACAGTATCGAAGCGTCTTTCCACCAAATTCGCATCATAGGTCGATCTAAGGGCGCCGATTATACTGTTGTACTGATCCTGAGAAAGTGAAGAGGATTTAATGACAGCCAATGCGCTTTCATTATCAACGCTGTTTTGCACCTGCGCGTCAATAATATTATTATCATTGTAGATCACCAAAATCTCAGAGCTTTGGGGCGCCTTATCCATAGCGAATCCGAGTTCTACCAATGATCCGCCTTTAAAATCGATCGACAAAGGCAAACCTCCTAAAGCAATAATGATCAGCCCAGGGATGATCAACAACAACGAAAACAAGAAAAATAAATAACGTTTACCAAGGATATTCATAATCGCCTCTTAAATTCCAAACCAGCGTTTTTTGTCTGCTTTTTCAAGGGATTTCACTCCCAGATTCAATAAGGTTCGGGTAACGAAAAGGGCAGTAAAAAGGCTGACGGCCACACCCAAGGCAAGCGTTAAGGCAAAGCCTTTTACGATGGTTGCGCCAAATGTTGAACCGAACCAGAACAGAATGCTGCTTGTAATGATAGTAGCCAGGTTTGAATCGCGAATGGAAGGCCAGGCTCTTCGCCAGCCAAGATCCACCGCTTGGAACAGTGTTCTGCCTTTGCGTAATTCTTCTTTTATTCGTTCAAATTGCAGAATATTAGCATCTAATGCACTTCCAACGCTAAGCAGGAATCCAGCAATACCCGGCAGAGTGAGAGTAACCGGGATAAGCAGATAAAGCGCAAAGGTGATCAAACCAAAAAAGAGAATCGAAAGAATGGCAACAAAACCTGGTGCGCGATAGTAGATCAGCATAAAAAGGGAAACGATAGCAAAACCAATTGCTGCAGCAAAAAGGCTTTTTTGAAGAGAAGCCTGTCCAAGGGTTGGACCGACAACCCGACTTTCAGCAATTTCAAGCGCGACCGGCAGGGTGCCGTAGAATAATGTAATTCGAAGATTGTTCGCTTCGTCAAAGGTATAGGCATTTTCGCCTTGTCCGCTGATGGACCCTTCACCAGTCTCAATTGCCTGGTGGATGACTGGTGTGGAAACGATCTTCTTGTCCAAAACGATCGCAAGCAATTTACCGACATTCGCTTTTGTGAACGCACCAAAGGTATCTTTTGCTTCGGGTTTCAAGGTAAATGCCACTGCGTATCCGTCAGCAGGATTTTGAGGAGGTGTAACCACGACTGAGGCAAGGTCTGCTCCGGTGATCACTGTGTGGTAAACAGTTGAACCGGTTGGCTGGGGGGATGCAATTTCCGGCTGGCCAACATTTAGTGGTGCGGGAGTGGGCGTTACGACTTCAGGTGTTACTTGACCGCCGATTTGGTAATCTGTGCGGATCTCGGTTCCAGGTGCAAGAAAGTTATCTCCAACATCTACAAATTCGAGCATACCGGTTTGTTTAATAACCCCGATCACTTCGGAAATATTCTCAAGCCCAGGAAATTCGCCTACGATGTAATTATCGCCTGCAACCTGAAAGACAACTTCGCTTACGCCTAAAGCGTTGCTGCGATTTTCAAGGATCGTCGCTGCTACTTGCAGGGTTTCTTGATCAATGCTATAGCCTTCGGGTGCTTGCAGAACCACCTGCATTCCGCCTCTGAGGTCCAGACCTAGAACTGCCGAAACTTCTTTTTTAAAAACATTGGATTTCAAATCTTTTAAGATTGGGAAGTCAACAATTATTACGACCAGCAGAATTGCGAGGATTAACAATACTCTTAATAACTTGTTTTTCATAACAATATAATTCCTCCAGGAGGGATTTATAAACGCAACCGATGATTATACTCTTCTTAATAAGGACCATAGTTTTGGAAATATAAATTTACACAAGAAAAGTTTTTGCCTTGACAGAATCGCTGACTTGCTTATATAATGCTGTGTCCATTTATGTGATAGTCTGCAATTAATAAGGAAATACTAATGACACCATTACCAAAGAAAAAGTTATCCAAAGGGCGACGTGACCGCCGACGTGCGCATGACTCATTAACTGCACAAAATTTATCTGTATGCAGTAATTGCGGTGAGATGCGATTACCCCACACTGTATGCCCGAAATGCGGTTTTTATAAAGGGCGCGAAGTAATTTCTATGGAAAAAAGCGCTGAGTAAATATTTTTATATAACTAAAAGGGACCGGTCTTATATTTTGCCGGTCTTTTTTTATTTCTTTATTTTTGACTTAAATCGTTCGAAATCAGCCATTAATCTGCCTGGAATGCTGCCTTTAATTTTTACTTCGCCGATACCATGTTCAATTTTATTAACGATCCCATACTGATGGAACATGGAAATCAAGTTGCCATATTTATAGGGAAGTGAGGCTTCAATAGGGATAAAGGTTTCAAATAGCTCATTCTTTATCACTTCAACAATTCCGGAAATGTTCTCCCCCTTTTGAGCTGAGATCAATAAGGAATTATCAAATTCAGGAATCTTTTTATAAAATTCATTATCAACACTTAATAGATCTGCCTTATTTAAGATCGTAATCATGGGGACATCGCCTGCACCGATCTCTTTTAATGTGGCCATAACAGATCGCCATTGGGCAATTGCGTCAATATGGCTGACATCAACTACGTGTATAAGGAGATCCGCTTCAGTTATCTCTTCAAGCGTTGCCCGAAAGGCAGCGATCAGATGAGTGGGCAATTTTTGGATGAAGCCAACCGTATCAGAAACCAGGATCGCATGCCCACCAGGCAATTCAAGTCTTCTTGTGGTGGGATCCAACGTGGCAAATAGTTTATCGGCTACATAAACATCGGATTTTGTCAGTGCGTTCAATAAAGTTGATTTCCCCGCATTGGTATACCCAACCAAAGCGACCACCGGAATTTGAGACCTTTTTCGATTCTGTCTGTATTGATTGCGATGCTTACGAACCTTTTCGATATCTTCTTTTAACGTTGTGATTTTTCCTCTGACAAGACGTCGGTCTACCTCGAGTTGTGTTTCACCCGGTCCCCGTAAACCAACGCCACCGACACTTCCCGAACGTCCAGCGCCACCGCCAGCCTGGCGGGCAAGGTGTGTCCAGGCACGTGTCAGCCGAGGTAAGAAATATTCATACTGGGCCAATTCAACCTGAAGCTGGCCTTCTCTCGTTTGTGCATGTTGAGCGAAGATATCCAGAATCAACGTTGTCCTGTCAATTACTCTCACATTTACACCAAATTCCTTTTCAAGTTCCCTGAAATGGCGCGGAGATAATTCCTCATCGAATATGACAAGATCAGCTTTTAAGCTTTCGGATAGAACCTTGATCTCTTCTACTTTACCTTTTCCAATGAAAGTAGAAGGATTGGGTGCTTCAAGCCGTTGTTTCTCAATTGCAATCACATCCAAACCGGCAGTATTTGCCAGACGCTCAAGTTCAGCCAGCGAATCATCGGTTGACAAGAATTGGTGATGGCTTTTAATTTCCAGACCGATCAAAAGTACTTTTTCCTTTTTTACGGCAGTTTCAAAGGTCCTTTGGGATTTCATCTTTTCCATTCATTTCTGTTCGTAAATAATTGGCTATTGACAATTTCTCTGCTACGTGTTAATATAACTTTGGAACATTATAAACCGACCACGATAAAGGCAAACCCGGCGAAAGCCGGGGACGCAAAGCAATGGGTCTAAAGCTGAAAATCAGCTAAGATCGCCAGGCTGCCGAAGGTCTTTTTGTTTTCCTAAAAACAGACCTGGCACTTCGATTTCAGGTCTGTTTTTAATTTTCCAGAGAAGATTAACAATAAAGTACGTTCGACAAGGGCAAACCCAGTGAAAGCTGGAGACGCAAAGCCATGGATCTAAAGCTGATGATCAGCCAGGACTGCCAGGCTACCGAAAACGGTATTTCGGTTGACCGTTCTCCTTGGAACCTCAACCAACTCCACGGGGAGCTCTTGTCAAGGAAGGAAGATGATGAGAGCTCTAAAAGTAAAAACAATTCTATTAATCGCAGGGGCATACCTGGCAACTCAGGCATATGCCTTTTTTCCAACGAATGTTCCTGTAACTGCCTCCTCTCTACCCAGCGCACCGGTAAAAAGTGAATTATCTATCATCGATCCAGACACATATGAATCTGCCAAGATAGCCCGTACGGAAAATACTTCACAGCAGACAAGCGAATTTGTTGATTTTGTTAATTCCGTTATCAATGGTGCTGACAATGACATTAGAGGTATCTATTCTGAAGACGAGTTTGCATTTCCTGTTGTAAAGCAACCCGCGGGAAATGCAGGTTATGTCTCTACAGTAGAGGGTGTTGTCACAGAGTTCGCAATGGCCAAAAAATATGGGGTAACGGGGATCGTTGCTCATAATTATTTGGCAGGCGGAAATTTCTTTTCTCTTGAGGTTGGAGAGATCATTGAAGTTGTATATGGTGACGGTGAGATCCTTCGGTATGAAATAACTTCGATCCAAAGTTACCAGGCATTGTCACCTAATTCTGCATCGAGCCAGTTTGTGGACCTCGCTACTTCAGAAAAAATTAGTGCAACACAATTATTCAAACGAGTTTACATGGGCAGCCAACATCTAACCCTGCAAACCTGTATCCAGCAAGGCAGTGTCGATTCCTGGGGACGGCTTTTCGTTATCGCTGAACTCGTCTAACCGCAATCCTGCTTCATCATCTTCCCACGCAAAAGTCCCGATGAGAGTTTACGGGGCTTTTGCAATTTAAAATATCAATTTGATCTTACCCAGGAAAGCACTACCTCCAGAACACGATCCAGATTCCGATCCGAAACCTTATCAAGTGTGTCAGAGGTCGTGTGCCAGTATGGGTAATCAAAATCGATCAGCAGGGCAGTTGGGATCCCTAAATTAATAAAAGGCAAATGGTCATCAATAAAAGAATGTTTTTGCTCATTTATAAAAGAACTCGAATATCCCATATCTTCTGCGATATTCCAGATCTCGGTTGATATTTTTGGATCAGAATTCAATTCTTTATAAACCTTTAGATCATCATCTCCGAGCATATCCAGGATCACGACTTGTTCAGGTTTTTCAAGGAGATTGCTAGCAAAATATCCTGCACCGATGATCCACTGCCAGTTATTGATCCTGCCCTGATCTTCGCCGTCAAAAAAAACAAGCCAAATACTCGTATCATCACCTTGGATACAATTTCCCAATTCCAAAAGCAGAGCACTTCCGGAACCCCCATCAATAGCCCCCGGAACTGGTTCGAATTGTTTTGATTTGACTGGATCCTGATCGCTGAATTGACGAGTATCATAGTGCGCTCCGATGAGTAATTCAGGAGGATTGGCAGAGTTCCTGGCGATCACATTCCTTAATTTAACCTTATCAAATTCAAATTCTTGAAAATCCACCACCCAACCTTTTTCTTCGAGATATTCTTTAAAATAAGTCGCTGTTTTCATTGAAGCATCAGAACCCGGGATTCTGGGACCAAATTCCAACTGCTTTTGGATATGTTTTTTTACTGAAACCACAGGCAATTGCGAGTTTGCGCAGCCAATTATATAAACCAGAAATGCAAGCAAAAGGAAATAAGAAAAGAATCTTCTTCCAGAAAAAATAAATGAAATTTTCATAAAATAATTAAAAGACTATTGATAAAAAATTGTATCATGCGAAAAAAAGTTGGCATAATAATTGCGTTACAAAGGCTTTCACGCTATACTATTTAACTGGGTGACATCCTATGTATCAACGACAATTCCATAAAATTCAGCATCAAACCACAGCACATCTGGCGCAAACAATGACCCTTTTGAACATGAATCTGGGGGAATTAAACCAGGAAATCAATCGCGCTTTAAACGAAAATCCTGCCTTGATAGTGAAAGAAGAAAGGCATTGCCCGACGTGCAATCATTTGTTGCATGAAGGGCAAATTTGCCCAATCTGTTCACGTCCTCGGGGAACTACCACTGACGAATCTATCGTATTCATGTCAGCAAGAGGGGAATTTGTTCCTAAAAGCAGCAATTCTGAAGATGAGATCTTCACTGATGAAAATATGGGATCTGAGGAATTAATCCTTGAGGAATATGTCCTTCGCCAGATCATATCAGATCTAAAAGAAGATGAACGTGTGATCGCTGCTTACATTCTTAATCAATTAGATGAAGATGGCTTTTTTACTGAAGATCTTGAAGATGTGTCTGGTTATTATCATGTTCCAGTCAGAAAAATTGAGGAAATATTAAAAATAATCCAAAAAGCGGACCCCGTCGGGATCGCTTCGGCTTCTCCAGAAGAAGCGATCAGGGTTCAATTGAATGAATTGAGAGAGAATAGGAAAGTACCTGAAACTTATTCGATTATCGCAGAAAAATATTTGCGCCAATTGTTAAAGAAGCAATTTAAGGAAATATCACAGGAATCAGGGATTTCAATTAAGGAAATAAATGAAGCTGCCGATTTTTTCAGCAAGAATCTCAATCCTTACCCCACCCGGGCACATTGGGGGACATTTCGGCAACCATCCACAGAAAAGAACCAGGTTTATTCTAATCCAGATGTAATTATCAGCCATTTGAATAACGATCCCGACCAGCCTTTGTTGGTAGAAGTAATCATTCCATATATCAGTTTTTTAGACATTAATCCTCTTTACGCACAAGCCATAAAAGAGGCCAATGAAGAAACTAAGCCTGAACTGCGCAGTGACTATGAAAAAGCGAACTTGTTTATAAAATGCCTTCAACAGAGAAACAATACTATGCAGAGATTACTCGAAAGGGTTTCAGCTTTACAAAAAGATTTCATCTTAAAAGGTGAAAAATTCAACAAGCCTCTGACACGCGCACAGATCGCTGGAGAACTAAAAGTACATGAATCGACCATATCACGAGCTGTGTCTAGCAAATCCGTTCAGTTGCCAGATGGCAAAATAATCCCAATGTCATTATTCTTTGATCGCAGCCTGGGAATTAGAGCTGAATTGAAAGAAATCCTCGCTGCAGAAAAAAAAGATAATCCTTTAAGCGACTCGGAAATTGTGAAGCTCCTAAGCAAAAAAGGTTTTGAAGTTGCCAGAAGGACAGTTGCAAAATACCGTTTGATGGAAGGGATCTTGCCTGCACATCAAAGAAAGATCCAAAAGCACAAATGATTCAAAACCAGATGAATCAATTCCCGGAACAAAAACGAAATCTGGAATTTAATCCTCTGGACCTCAGGAACTTTCTTGAAGAGATACCATACCCTGCATTATTGACCAATAACAAAACCGGGCTGGTTATTTCAGCAAATTCTTCTTTTCACGAATTGGTAAATCTGGGATTTTTTGAGATAGCAGGTTCTGACATTTCACAATTAATTCCTTTGATTGACCTCAAAAGCTGCAGTGATGGCGATAAAGAAAAAACTAAATTGATTTTAAAGGATGGTCAAGCTTTAGATGTTGAAATGCGGTTTAAGTTCGTCAGCCAGAACGGCAATTTGCTTTTGCTCCTTTTTGAAGTAGAAAGTCAAAGTAAGAAAGCAGGTGCTAATGACTGGGAAATCTTTGCGAAAGAACAAAGTTCAGGATTAAAACAATTTCTTGACCTATCTTTTGAAGACCTCATTCAAAAAATCATCGCTATTGGGAAAATGATCACTTTTTCTGACGAAGTCGTTTTCTATATATTCCAAAATGGTAAAACGGTCCTAAAATGCTATCCCTCAGAATCGGAAATATTTCCCGAACTAATTCCTACTCTGGAATTGAACAGAATTAAAGAAATTGATTTTTGGGAGCCAGGGAAAAGGGTGCTTTCAGAAATCCATCGTGTAGGCAGGCTGAACAAACTCAATTCGATTGTAACAATACCGATATCCAGCCGTGATCAGCAACTCGGGTTAATCATCTCGGCTTATAAAAATTCTCATGATAGAACAACCAACTTGGGTTTGATCAAAAATTTTTCTGTTTGGGCTGCTTCAATTATCGAATTGCATGAGGAAATCAACCTAAAAGGCAATGATTACCGGATTCTGAATGAAAAAGCCGAGAAACTGGAATTATTCTTCAACAATTCAAATGATTGCCTGCTACTGCTTGATAATAATAACAAGATCATTGAATTTAACTCAAACTTTCTTAAACTCTTCGATTATCTGCCAGTTGAACTCCTAAATAAACCTGTCGAGATAGTATTTGAAAATTCTCCTCTTTTATCTTTGTTGAGCGTACATTCGAAAACTGTAGATGGAGATTGGTTGAATCCAATAGAAGTGTTTAACAGGCACGGAATCAGGAAATCAGTAATTCCAATGATTATGTCTTTTGGAATTGAAGAATTGGGAAAGAAACTGATCATTCTTAATGACAGAACTGAAATTGTTTTAATGGAAAATAATCTCTTAAATTTACAGAAAAGTGCTTCTTTAGGAGAAATACTGGCCGAGTTTTCACATGATGTGAGAAATATTATTAATCGAATAACGACTGGAATACAGCTACTGGTTAAGAAAATTAACCCTGATGAATCTGTGCTTCTTTCTTTTCAAGAAATTCAAAATGAATGTGGGGAAATGACTGATTTGATGGAATCAGTTCTTTCATTTTCCCGCCAAGACTATGAAAATTTTAAAACTGAAAACATTAAAGAGATGGTTGAAAGAATATTTTATAAATATCAAAAAAACGCCAAACAAGAAAACATATCCTTGATCATTAATTTATTAAGCAGCGATTATTTGGTATGGTGTGATCAACGGTCTCTGGAGCGAGTCATCAACAATTTGATCAATAATGGTATTGATGCAATTGGGAAAAGTGGTGGTGCGATTTCAGTGAATATATCTGAAAGTGAAGAGCATCCTGGTTTTCTTCTCCTACAGATTGCCGATACAGGTCCGGGAATACCTCCAGAGATCCAGAAAATCCTTTTTCAAAAATTTGTTTCTGGAAAATCACAGGGCACCGGATTGGGTTTATTTATCAGCCAAAAAATAATTGAGTATCACAAAGGATGGATCAAACTTGATACTTTCCCGGGTGGAACGATCTTCAACATCTATCTTCCAAAAGAAAAGCGAGGACACACTCAGTGAGTTACACCATTTTAGTTATTGATGATGATAAGCTAGCTCGAAAAAATGTATCTGAATATTTGAAATTATGCGGGTATGAAGTTTTTGAAGCTGGAACAATAAAGGAAGGGACTGAATTTATTTCAAAAGGAGATGGCGATATCATCATCCTAGATGTTCAGCTTCCTGATGGAAATGGGTTAGATCTGATGAGTGAGTTATCAGCACAGCCAACCCGAATTCCGGTGATAATGATCACGGGGTATGGGAATATTGAAATGGCTGTTGACGCCATGAAAAATGGCGCACATGATTTCCTAACCAAACCGATAAAAGACTTGAAAAACCTTGAAACTTCAATAATGCGGGCAATTGAAGTGATACAAATGCGTCGGGAACTGACACATCTAAGGAAGAATCAATCTGAGCAACATAGTTTTGTTGTGGGAAAATCAGAACGTTTTTCTTCCCTCCTAAACCAGGCAGTAAAAGCCGCGAAGGCTTCGGTTTCAGTCCTAATCACCGGAGAAACCGGAACTGGCAAAGAAGTTTTAGCAAATTTCATCCATCAATCTGGCCCGCGAATTCAAAAACCGATCGTGGCAATCAACTGTGCGGCCATACAGCCCACAGTGCTTGAGTCAGAACTATTCGGGTATGAAGCAGGCGCTTTTACCGGAGCTGAAAAGAGAAAACACGGATTAATGGAAATTGGAGATGGCGGGGTTTTATTTTTGGACGAAATCTCATCCATGCCTACCGATATTCAGGCAAAACTTCTGCGAGCCATAGAGGAAAGGTCATTCCGGCGCGTAGGCGGAACGGCTTTAATCAATGTGGATCTGCAAGTGATCGCTGCTTCCAACCGGAACATAAAAAGTATGATCGAAAAAGGGGAATTCCGCGAAGATCTTTATTATCGATTAAAGGTGGTTGACCTGCACCTTCCTCCACTTCGGGATAGAAAAGAAGATATTCCTGAATTGATCGGTTTTTTTGTAAATAGATTCAATATGCAGATGGGCAAGAATATAACCGATGTATCTCCGGAAGCATTGAAACTGCTGATCAACTATGACTGGCCGGGAAACATCCGGGAATTGAGCAATTCGATCGAACGCGCTGTCTTATTCTGCGATGGAGAAAAAATAATCCCCGCTGATCTTCCTTTGGATATCGCAACTCACAATTAAACTTTCGCTGGCATATTAATTGCAACATATTCAGGGACTATTAATATCCTGGAGGCAACATGCTTGCATTAACTGCTAACGATTTTGTCATGACTATATCAGGGGTGGTGCTGGTTTTAGGCGTTATCACGTTTACCATTGGTTTATTTACGCTTGCTTTCAAGATCTCAACCAGTGAATTTGCCGAGATCTCTTCACATTCGGCCAAATTGATGGGGAAGGGATTAACCGAGGACGTGTCTGCCCTGGTTGGCAATGCATCAGCACTGCTGGCATCCATGACGCAAATGACCAAGACCAAGGCTGGTGTTGGCATGTTCCTGATCATCGTGTCATTTATCCTTTTTATTGCTTCCTATTATCTAATTTCGAGAATCCTGTAATTTAGATCCAACAGGAAGCGCGCAATGGATCACGTCGACCTCATCCTCAGACTGAAGGATCTATTTAGAGATACCTGTGAGAAACAGGTGATTTCTCGCCTGATCCAGTTACCTCTGATCGTTGAGTATCTTAATGATCCAGATAATTTTCAGCTCATTGTAGACAAATTTGGAAAAGATTGCCATAGGTGGAATCTTTTTAATATTTGTATAGCCTCTAACGGCTTTAATCAAAAATCCTCTTCGACAATAGGTCCCCAAATTCATGATGATGCTGAGATTGAAAGAATTGAGAAATCACTAAGTCCTCAATCCATCCGAGCAATAAATTCAATTGAAGAAATTTATTCCTTCGCAAACAAGATAAACGCATTAAGAACAAACCTTCAGTGGTCTCAAATTTTTGAGAAGATTGGGTTAGGAATATTTTCGTTCAAAGATCCAAAGAAGATACTGGAAACAATATTTGAAGTATCCTTTGAACTAACCGATGATAAGAATTATTTTGTTGAAAGTTTGATCGAATCTGAAGCTGGAAAGAACGGTCAAAAAATGCTTTCCAGACTAGTTCTAAACAATCATTCAATAAGAGATTTTGTTTTTCATGCTTTTGAAACCCAATCCATTGATCCAAAATCAACTGAGTTTGTGTCCCTAATGAAGGAATTGCGCTTCCTGGGGGACCAGGAAATACACAAGAATCTGGCAGAGGTATATCTAAAAAACAACCCATTCCATGGAAATTCTCAGTTAAATGAGACACGATATGAAATAGCCGATATTCTTAGTTATCTTCAATATCTTAAGAATTATTCTGTTCTATTTCAAATTATTGGAAATATCGAGGAGCTTGATAAGGCTTCAAGTACCATTAAAAACATTCTAGCGGACCTGGGGCAGGGGCTTGGATTTACTGCGCATTTTGAAGAGGTTGAAAATCAAGATCACAAAGAATTTAGAAAAAATAATTCAGACAAGGATTATTCAAGAGAGTACCGGCGGATAAAAGAAATTGCCAATATGGATAGTGAATCTGCAAAGGCTCTTGCACTAGAGTTTTCCTCAGATCTTCTGAAAGAACCTGACATTCTAAATTCAATTTTTGATAAAGATCATGGTTTTTTGATCGAACCACAGACTCTTATCCAATTTCTAATCGATTACAGGCTATTCCCGCAGGCAAGATCCGTCCTTAACAAATTTCTTTTGCAATGGCCAAACAATTCGCAGCTTTTAAGAATAGCGGCCAATTTGACACATGACAAAGGCGACCATAAATATGCCGCCGAGAAATTTGCACTTCTCGATATAAATGATGAACTGACTCGCGAAGAAAAAATTAAATTTGCTCTATCTCTCGAATATTCAGAGGCTTGGGAAAATGCTTATGAAATTCGAAAAACCATCAATATCTCTACAGTTGAGGATTTTCGGGATATTTTGATTTGTGCATTACATGCAGGGAAATTCAATGATCTTAAAACGCTAATTTCAGAAAATGGAAGATTGATTAAATCCTCCAAAATTTCCTCCTTGATAATGAAGGTAGCGGAAGAAGACAAAGA
>Ga0172371_10006956_pt1 | contig 16246 bp, 43 predicted proteins | sample Lak12m_FD_114543 | JGI IMG/M metagenome (GOLD analysis project Ga0172371, IMG submission 114543) | Freshwater microbial communities from Kabuno Bay, South-Kivu, Congo - kab_022012_12m | ecosystem: Environmental > Aquatic > Freshwater > Lake | place: Democratic Republic of the Congo: South-Kivu...
AAGGAAGCTGAATTCGTGGGGCTTAAAGGAGTGGTGGTATCCAACGTACTCAAGACCGTGCTTTCCGCTCACCTGGGGGACTTCGCTACGGCGACAAACGCGGCCAAGGTGGGCTTCAAGAAGGTCTATCAGTGGAACGAGCTTACCGACGAGGAGAAGCGGATGCTGGAGCGCGTCACCGAGCTTCTGACATTCACGGAGCTTGGGTGTGACTTCAACTACATGGCCTCGCTCAAGGTGGTGGACTATAGCGGCGAGGACATCGAGGGCACGCACCACGGGCGAGAGGGAACGGCCATAGCCAGGAAGATGCTGGCTGATTTCAAAGACGCGCTTCAGGTGGCTGTGCATGAAGTGGCGCACAACTACGGCGGTGATGGCAGTGTGCAGCATCAGCGCGCAGAGAACAGGCTGTACGCTAGCATCATCGCCAAGCTCACCAACGAGTAGGAGGAATAGATGCGTAAGGGATTATGTGTCAGATGTAAGCTGCATGGTACTTGCCATATTCTTGGCGAAGAGCCACTAGCCACGGCACACAAGTTGCTGGGCATTCAACATCTTCGTAGGTTGGCGGAAGAAAACCTGCCTGCTATGGGTTTGGCCTTTGTCAAGAACGCACATATGCCTGTAGAACAGCAGGAAGAGATGGTTTTGGCGGTAGTGCGAGATTTGTTGGACGGGTTGTGGTTGCTGGGCATGCGTGTGGACGATGACAAGGTGCTGATGCGCGTTGTGGTAAGTGACGCGACCATACACTAGGTTATCATGACACGCTGGGCTACACAGTATCGGGCTAAGTCGTACGAGGAGGCCGGCTCTTATAGAGCGCGCTTTCTTAAGCGTGGATATGCAGCACCGGGGCCTGGAATCGCTAGACAGGTGAAGGTGCTGAAGGTGGTGCTTAGCAACGGAACGGAGTTGTTTTTGGTGAAAACCCGCATATTGGGGGAGTAGATGAAGGCGGTCAAGAAGGGTGCGGTGATTCCTTGTGACGTGGCCCGGCGACACGAGGAAGAGGTTCGCGGCGCACGGCAGCGTGAGAACGACATCAAGCGTGACAGGTACAAGGACCGTCCGGCCTTTACGGTGGTGGCTCCTGAGCGTGCAGAGGCCACGAGGAGGCGGTGCGTAGAATGCGGGCAGGAAGTTAGTGCGAAAAGGGCGGCTCGGGGGCTGGATACGTGCGTTTCCTGTTACAGGAAGCATGTCGGAAGGTTGTCGGCTTTCAAGGCGATGATCGAGGAGGACCGGCTGGTCAATCGCCGTAGGGTAGAGCATGAGGCGCGAATGCGGAGGCAGGAGAATAGGCGGCCAGTCAAGACCGTGGCAGAGGTTGTCGCTGAGGCCGCCAAGGAACAACCCAAGCGGTTATGCCGCTGCGGAGCACCCCTTGCGCCTTTTCAGGATCTCTGCGTGGTGTGCGCGTCGTACGAACGCAATGAAGCGGCTCTGGCAGCGGCGGCCGAGCGAAAGGGGCTGACGCTGGACCAGTACAAGGAGTGGTTGAAGCTGCCCAAGGAAAAGCGTGCGGAGTTCCTGAAGGCCGTCTACGCTGAGAGGCAGGTTGAAACGGATTTTAGCGGAGGCTGCGTGCAATGAACCGATTAGAGGCAGAGTGGGTGGCGTGTTTGTCTGTTGCTGGCGCCGTGGTCATCGCTGTTTTTGGCGATCCGGCCGGTTCACAGTGGCCAGGTTACGTGGTATGCGCCATGGGCGTGCTGACAAGTATAGTGCTATCTAAACAGCCATGATGCTGGAGGCCACAAATGTCTAAGGCCAGGAGAAGCACTGACAAGCCCAGGCAGTTGACCACAGAAGAGGTACGCGAGCGCCTTCTCAGGCATCTGTGGTCCCTGGTGGACTACTGGGAGACGCTGCCAGACCCCTGTTGCTGTAACGGAGAGTCGGTTACTCGTGCCAGGATTTCGGGATTTATGCACTCGGCGTTGGCGGCATTGGATGGCTGCTCCATGGAGCTTCCGGCGTTTCAGATTAAGTGCATACCCCACCCCGATGATAAGGAGTACCTGCGGGATGGCGGGGAAAATTGGTTTCCACCCGAGGATGAAGCTGAGGACATCGGCCCTCTACACGAGTTCATATTTCGGTACGATCCCACCAGAAGTGGAAACGACCCTCTAAAATGACACGTAGTCACTCGTATACTCCACCCTATGGAGAGATACCGGGAAACCTGGGAGATGGGAGTTTGACCCCTCCTAACGATTAGTATGGGGAAGTTTGATGGGGACTAGGACACCTAAACTGAGAACGATGCGCCGAGGCGGGACTTGTTTCCCAGACAGCTTTAGGCTATTGGAGCGGCTGCACTTTGAGGGCGTGAAGGAAGCTAGGCTGGTACATGGGCAGGTTACTGGCGTCTTGCCGCCGTATCCACGTTATGTGCACGCCTGGGTAGAATTGAGGGGCTTCGTGCTAGACAACAAGCTTAACAGGCTTGTGTCACGAGATAGGTACTATAAGGTGGGCAAAGTATCCGCTGGAGAAATAGCGCAGTTTGACTATGACTCGGCAGTTCGGGCTATGGCAAGAAACATGCACTACGGACCATGGGAGGAAGTAGATGGGCAAGTTCCCAATTAGCGATCTGGATGATCTGAAGCTTAGGCATATTCCCGAGGGGCAGACGCGAAAAGTGCGGCATGTGGAGAACATCTGTGGGCATGTTGTGGCTATAGGAGAAAACGGGCAGCTGTATCACCACGACAAGACGCGAGAATACAGTCCTACATCTTGGCCCTGGCGGAATCGCATGTTCATGAGGCGGCTCATGGAGCTTGGCGTGATCACAGAGGGGCAGCTTGAGGCCAGCGAGTTTCGCTTCCAAGAAGCCATGGTTGCAAGGAATCGCTGGTATTTCGCCAACCAGCTTACGAAGACATTGGAGGCGGTCGGCATCGAATTGACGCCTGCGCAACAGGAGAAGGTCAATGCCATCGTACAATCAAAGACAGATCGCTGATGATCTTTGGCACATGATGTCCTTCGGGGTGTGGAAGGACGATCAAGCGCCGGAATGGGCGGAAAGGCTATGCCCGATCTTCTCCACGGCGCACCCTACGCCCGTAAACATAGCCAAGGGCATAGAGCGGTTCCTTCAACTGAACCCGCGTTTTCGAGAGAAGAGCAACATACGTGATCCCAAGACCTCTTCAGTGGCGGTGTCCGAGGTTGTGGCGAGGGTTGTTTTCAGGATACTTACGGAGTACGCTGTTGAGCCTAAGCCTCGGCGTAAGTACCAGTTGCCCACGGCCACGGCGCAGAATGCCTGCTATTTCAACAAACTTGAGTTGGATTGATGCGGTATGCGATACTCTTTTCGTTGTTCCTTCATGGACTAGAGCCCACTTACGTATCTAAGTTTGACTTCATAGTGCGTGGACTGACTATGCACTACACTTGTGAGGCCATGAGCGTTGATGGTTTCATAGCGCAGTCTCTGGTGTTTCAAGAATCCAGATTCGTGCCCACGGCTATTAGCAGCAAGAATGCTAGGGGCATGACGCAAGTGATGATCCAGAATAACTGTGAATGGTGCACGCTGTACTTGCGCGGCCTGAAGAACAGGGAACAGGCGCTCACTTACGCCTACGTGGCTGCGTATGAGGGCTGTGACCGTCTACGAAGATTCAAGGCGGTGTGCCCAGAGCATTACTTGTGCCATTACAACGGCATGCGCCACGATGACGAGGGCTGTTCTTTTGAGCGCGAGATTCTTCAGCGCGTTTGGCAGTTCAAGTGGAGGTTCAAGCAGGTCTAACTTCTTTACAAACACAGAGTTTTTATGACATACTAAAACGAGAAAATTTGAGGTTTGTGATGGCAGTGGACTCCAAAGTAATATTCGCAGAGATGCGAAGGACACTCCAGCATCTGGAAGACTTGCACGCCGGGAAGCAGGCTAACACGAATGAGTTCACTGATGAGTGCGGAGCGTTGATGACACTCACGTTTCTTCTCAACGCTAAAGTGCGCACCAACGGCGTTAGTGCACTCGATGTGTTCCATGCTTATTTGGAGAAACAGAAGTGGTAACATTAGATGAGTTCGGCATTTTTGTACAGGGCACCCCGGATGGAGAGCACTGCCATTCTTGCCAGTATTACACTCCCTTCGATGACGAGCATACGTTTGTAGAGAACTTGGGCTGGCTGGGGTTGCACAGAATGACGGGCAACTGTAGGGCTGTAGACGAGCCGGTAGGCGGGGCCATGGGTTGTAAGCTGCATCTGGAGCGAGATTTGTAATGGGGCAGTTCTTCGCTATTCGCTTCTCTGACGGCCTAGGAAGCGTCGCTTCTTTTGTAGAGGTTCCTCGGGCAATAGAACACCAGCGCGGCTATAAAATAGTTACCGCCGACTCCTATGAGGAGGCGTGTGAGAAGCTTAATTCCCTTTACATGGAAGACGACTACGCCGATAAGCGGGTCAGTATTTACACTGATGGCTCTTGTAAGGATTGGGGCTGTCAAGTCTTAGCTGGATGGGCGTGGGTGGCCTATAAGAATGGGGTGCAGTTTGACAGTGACAGGGGCGTCATAGAATACGCCATTAGCCGCAACATCGACGGGGAAACGGCGGCAGTGCTAGCTGCACTGAGAGAGGCCAAGGTCAATAATTGGTACGTACACCTGTATCATGACTACACTGGTATAGCTAAGTGGGCTCATGGAGAATGGACGGCCAATGGGGCTGTCGGCAGACGCTACGTGCAAGGACTGGAGCGTATAGGGCTGGCCGAGGATCAGGTGCGGTTTCACTTCGTGCGCGGGCACTCCAAGGTGGTGGGCAACGACAAGGCTGACAAGTTGGCAGCTAAGGCAATAGCAGAATTCATAGAAAAGCACCCTATAGCACATTTATGGGAGTAACTAGTGAGCATTCTTGATAATTTTTACAGCGAAAAGGGAGCCAGGGAGTGCAAACGCTGCGGACTGGCGGTAGGACGGAAGAGCGTGGTGCTGTACTCTGGGTCAGAAATGGCCCGGATAATGGTCATAGGCGAGGCTCCAGGGGCGCAGGAAGACGAGCAGGGCCTACCCTTCGTCGGTCCTTCAGGGAAGCTCCTGGACCGTATGCTGGCCGAGATCCAGGTAGACCGGGAGGAGGTTTACATTACCAACGTGGTCAAGTGCCGACCCCCGGACAACCGCGTGCCCACCTCGCAGGAGATCGAAGCCTGCCGCCCTCTCCTGGGAATGCAGATTCGCGTAGTTCGTCCAGAGGTAATTCTTACGCTTGGAAAAACGGCTGGGTGCCTGCTGCGGAAGAAGGACTGCGCAGCCATGGAGCTTCGGAGCGCGTCACCCTTTATGCTAAGTATATCTTGCATTGGGGATGAGCAACCACGGACCATCCCTGTCGTCGCCACCTACCATCCTGCGTACCTTCTCAGAATGGGTGTAGAGAAGATGTGGCCAGTTGTACAGGATGACATGGGTAAGGTTCTCAGCCAGATTTTCTGACATTCGGCCGAGAAAAGCGACACGGCCCACAGAAAAGTGTACTTCTTTACTTGACACCGACATTGCATGGACCTATACTCCAATCATGATGATTGAGGTTTCGGGAGTTCCGAAACCGAAAGACACACGTTGGAGGATGGATCATGGCAGACGAGACCCAGGTGCAGACGAAGCGTACCCGTGACATGGGTGACATCAAGCTGTTCGTGGTGAACCCGGACAAGAGCCTGGTGCTCGTGCCGGATCAGCCTGAGTTCGACACCATCGCTCAGGCGCACAAGTTCGCCCGTCAGACCAACGGCACTTACGCCATCGTGCGTGTGTCGGCGGTCTTCTCCGTGGCGGCCGAGACGTTCGTGAAGTCTGTGGCTACCCCGGTGTCTCTGTAACCGCGTGTAAGTCTCGGTTGGGCACGTAAGCCCCAACCGAGCAATCCTTCAAAAAGCCGAGCCGTGTCGCTCGGCTTTTTGATTGTAGTGGACAACAGCTTCCCATTCTCATCGAGTCATCGTAATCGGCGCACAACTCGGTCGGTTGCCATCTAGCCACGGTTGTAGGCCAATAGTTGTCCTTTGAGTAACTTCTTGACAAACACAAGTATTTCTGATACCATTGGACCAACAACGATGGAGTTGTGGATGGGAACCAAGACTATCGTACCAGCCAGGACTAGGGAGGGAGAATTCGCGGCAGGCGGGACCGGAGGCTTCGATGCCCTGGAGTCTTACTACCGTCAACGCACTCCCGAGGACGAGCGCAGGGAACAGAAAATGCGCGGGGCCTTGGTGCTGGGCTATCGGCACAACGATTGGCGGGCACTGAACGCGCTAGTTGAGGAGTTCAAGAAACGCGGCCTGAAGCAGAAGGACATTGATCGCATGATTCGTAGTATGAGTAGAGGGCTACAGCCTTAAGAAACTTCTTGACAAACACACTGTTTCCTGATATACTCCTATTGTGAGAATCGGAAACTACGGAGAAAGTGGCATGGACGACAAGAAGCAGCGGTACATCTATGAGATCGCCGAGGACATCTACAAGTGCTGGCGTAAGGTTCACTACGCGGCCAAGCCCTACCTGGACGCCATGCTCTGCCTGCGGACCCTGGACGACAAGTACGGGCTGGAGTATGCAGACATGGTGGTGTTGTACTTCCTAAACAACGCCACCTCCTGGCGTGGGGATGACGCGCGCAGGATCAAGGCCGAGTTGAACGGCATGATCAAGGCGTGGAACAAGGCGAGGGGCCGCTAATGGTGGCTGATAAGTATCTCGCTATCGCACAGGAGGCGGCTGATGGACTGGCAGTTTGAGAACAAAGAGATATGCTCCAAGTGTGGCGGGCAGTGTTGCCAGCACGGTGCTGGCGGAACCTACCCGGAGGACTTTGGCAGCACGGACAAGGAAATCATTTCCGCTGTAAGGGCGGCCATAGACTCTGGGAAGTATTGTCTGGACTGGTGGGAGGGCGATCCTCGCTTCGACAAGCCGAATTCCGAGGCCACGGAAGAGGAGTTGAAAACACGACTGAGCCGGGCATACTTCGTGCGACCCCGGCACACCAACGCTGCCGACAGAGCGCGTGATCCCTCCTGGGGTGGTGTTTGCGTATTCTGGAGTATTCGAGGCTGCGCGCTACCCCACGAAAAGCGGCCTGCGGTATGCCGCGCACTTGAGCCCAAAATTGGATTTCCCAAGGCTTGTGAATCGCACACCGAGTATGAAGGCAAGAGCATGTTCAATAAGCGTGTGGCGTGTCTTAAGTGGCTACCCTACAACTACTTGCTGGAGTCTCTTTGATGGAAGCGGTTCTCAGGTAACAGGCACAGGGATTTCTTTACAAACACAAGCACCCATGATATCCTCTTTCTAAGATCAACTGAGGTGGGGAACCTCATGACACGAGTGGCACAGGGACAGGGGAAGCCGGTGATGGCCGGTGAGGGAGAGTGCTTGCTGGAGAATCGGGAGACGGTCTGCGGGGCCTTCAAGGCGCAGAATACTCAGGTGTGCGGGTATTGCTCTCACAACCCCGCTGGGGAGGGCTTCCACTTCAAGGAAGGCATGAAGGTCAACGACTGTGGTGAGGCACCTGACACCGAAGAGTAGCGCCGACTGCAACACGGCGGCGTGAAAAGCTGCGGGCTACCCAGGAAACGCGGCCTGGGTAAGCTGAGGTAGAGGGCTCACCATGGAGCCTGAAGCCAGGGTTGGAAGAGGATACGGCCGCAAGTCGCTCGTAGGAGTGACCCCGAGGTCTTTCCCGATGTGGGTTCAAACCCCATCCCGCAGCCCCAATTAGTAAGGAGAGTTTGATGCTCAAGCCTGACAAGCACTACGAGATTCGCGGCAAGGATGCGCTGTTGCTGTTCGGAAAGCACTCTGGAGAATTCGTCTCAGACCTCGCTATTGAGGATGTCGAGTATCTTCAGTGGCTACTCGATAACGTGGAGATGCCCGAGGATCTCTACGAAGTGGTCTACGCCTTCGCCTGAGCCGCCTTTTTCGGCCCCACAGAAACTTCTTGACAAACACACCGTTTCCTGATATACTTCTACTGTGAGAATGGGGGAATGGATGGATGCCGTAGAAAAAGCGCTGAGATTCCATGAACACTACGCGCACACCGGGCAGCTTGGGGAGTTGAAGGTTGCCATGACCATGGAAGAAGCAGAAGAGGCTAAGAAAAGGTTCGTGGCCACTTGCCCCGCTATGCAGGCTTTCTTCAAGATGCTCAAGGAGGAGTTGAATGGACCCCAGAGATAGAGCGGCAGAAACGCGGCCTTGGTACGAGTCTCTTCAAGAAGACGGCATGTTGGCGTTGGCCAACAACGAAGACGCTTGCGAGGGGTGCGAGAAGCGGATCTGTGAGCAGTGGGACGGCGAGGGCGACGAGCCGTGTACCAAGCACACCATCGAGATCCCCTTCAAGTATGAGGTCTGCTCCCTCTGCGATGGCAAGGGAAAGCACGTTAACCCCTCCATTGACGCTCACGGCATTTCCTCTGAAGAGTTCGCTGATGACCCGGATTTCTACGACGAGTACAAGTCGGGCATGTACGATGTGACTTGTTACTTGTGCCACGGAAACAGGGTGGTTCCGGTTCCTGACGAGTCCCGCTGCAACACCGAGCAGAAGGCGTTCCTCAAGGTGCTAGAAGAGCGGGAAGCGGACGAACGGGCCTACCAGAACGAGTGCGACTATGCGCGGAGGATGGGCTGCTGATGGACGCCATACTCGAAAGAGCTAAGGGCATGCTCCAGGCGAAAGGCAGGAAGCTGGCTTTTCTTACGCATTCCGTGGCCATGAGAGGGGAGCATCCGCACCTCTTTCGCGGCAAGGAAGGCACGAAGACCGTGCGCTTCCTGGCGGTTTTCAGGGGCGGTGTGGCTGACACCGATCACCTGGAGATGCTGGTGGAGATAGGAAACCGACTTCGTAAGAAGATTACTGGTTCTGGTTCCGGCGATCTTCAGTTGCATGAGGCCAAGACGGAGCTTCACAAGAAGCTGTACCCCAAAGGAAAACCCATCAGGAGAAAGGCGGTATGATGGACGAGTACGGTAAACTCAAGGCCCTGGCGGTGGCATTCCATAGCCTCGCGGCGATTCCGTGGGTGGCGGAGGCGGATGCCGGGCCAGGGAATGCTGGTATTGTTAAGGCGTTGGAGGATGTGTGGACGGGCAGAGAGGGGCACGGGATGGGCTGTAGGTACGCCGCACGGTTTTGCTTGCACACTTGGCGCGGGTTTGATTTTGACCTGCGTGGCGCCCTCGCTGCTTGGGATGACGAGCACCGCCGCGTGTGGCAGGCATGGGCGACCAACCCCTTCTATCTGTGAGGAGAAGATGGACTACACCGTACGCGTCGGAATCCGCAAGGGCAAGCGCCCGGCCAAGAACCTGTACGAGATCGAGTACCGCTACGCCGACGACGACGGCAAGACCGTCCAGCACCTGGGCGACTACCTGCCCACCTGCCCCGACTGCGGGGTGGGCGTGCTCCAGTGGGCCGAGGCTGGGTACGTCTCGTGGCACCGGATCTGCCCCGTTTGCGGCAGCCACTGGGATCTGCACCCGGTGCAGGTGTACTTGCGGCGGCATGTGAAGCTGTGGTTCGCCGACATCGCCAACGCCGCACGCGACTACCCAGACGGCCCCGGTCGCGAAGTGGCACAGCGGCTGTGCTCGCAGGAGGCGGTGGACCTGGGCCTCGTGTCCAAGGCAATCGACATGGTGAGTGATGTCCAGTTCGCGGTTCCCGTGCTGTACGGGTGCTGGGCGCAGCGGGCGAGGTTCTACTGATGAACGCCTTCCTGCGCTTCGTCCTGGAGTGCTTCGGCGTGCCCCGCGAGCGCCAGGAGCCGGCCCATCGCTGGCTCACCGTCTACCGACCGGACAGTACGGTGGCGTTCCGGGAGCCGGTTTGGCATGATCGAGAAACTTCTTGACAAACACACCGTTTCCTGATATACTTCTGATGTAGACAATGGGGAATGGACATGGAGCGTGAACAGGCCGCTTCAATGGTCGAGAAGATTCTGAGAACGCCTATGCTGGGAGTGTTGGAAATCATCCCTGTCGGCTCTTACCGCAGAGGGAAGGCTGAGTTGGGGGATCTCGACTTCCTTGTGGTTTCCAACACCCCGGCTACGGCGATGGCCGATTTCGCAAAAGGGGCGGCCCTGGATAAGGTGGACAGGATCGGTCAAAAGCTGGTGGCTGGGGCCATCGGGGACGCGGTAATCAACGCTTGGTTGGTAGAGGAACCGGCCTACTTGGGCGCTTTTCTCCTACACGCTACTGGCAGTGGTGACTTCAACATCATGCTGCGACTCCGCGCAAAACGGCGGGGAGGGAAGCTCAACCAGTACGGGCTGTGGGAAAACGGCAAGAGGGTGGCAGGGGCCACGGAAGCAAGCATCTTCGCTGCCTTGGGCATGCCCTACATGCCCCCAAACGAGCGGGAGATTCCGAAGGCCAGGGTGTCCAACGTGGTACTCGATGGCATGCTCCGAATCGCCACGTTGTACGACCACCTGAACGAGCCCTTCAAGGCCCGAGCTTTCAGGACGGCCACGATTCACATCAGGACGTTCCTGAACCAGCCCGCACGGTGGCCAGACAGGCTCGGACCCAGTACGCTGCATGACGCCATGGAGTTGATGAACACCGGAAGCTGCGAGCGTCTTCGTAGGTTGGAGGCGGGCAATGACTAGTACGGAAACGCGGATAAGGAATGCGCTTCGCAGGACATGGGAGTACATCGCCTATGACGTGTCGCAGTTGTTCGACGGAAGTATGCGCCGTGATCAGGTGATTGAGTGTGTGCTCGATGCCAACTACGCCGAGGCTTACGGAGACGATGCTGAGGCGATTATGGAGCTTCGCAAGATTTCCTACGAGCAGCAGGTAGAGGCAGCCAAGGAGGAGTTTCGGTATGAGTGGTACGAGTGATATTCAAGTCACTTGGGTTTTCCACGAGGACCGACTTGAGTATTGGGCCTCGTATGGCTCATACAAGCTCACGGTGTTCCAGATTCTGAGCGAGGGCGGGAACAAGTGGGGCTGGCGTGTGCATGGCGGCAGGAAGCTGATCGTGTTCTACGGGTCCTCGCCGGAAAGGACGGCCAAGGACCGCTGTGAGCGGGCACTGGTGCTAGCATTGGGTATCGGCAAGTTGATGTCAGAGGTCAGAACGCTGCCGGCTACTATGGAGGTTCTGTGAGCGCTCCGAAGGTGCATTATCGAGTGCCGAATGAGCACAACCCATCGGGGCGTGGGCCTCTATGCTGGGTGATAGACGGTTTCACGACCCCCACCAGGAGCCACGTTACTTGCAAGGTATGCCTTTCCATACTGCGGAGGAAGAACGATGAGCGCGTACGACGTGTGTGGAAACTGCGGGCTCTCACTCGAAAGAAGCTCCAGCGGATTTGCTAGGTGCGAAAAATGCGGCGAGAGGACGCAGGAATGCTGCGGGGAAATCTGTGATTGCTCTGGCTTCACGAACACCTGCCCATCGTGCGGGGCAGATTACAACTGGGCCGGTCAACGGCTGGCACCACGAGAGCAGTGGGGCGAGGAAACCGGGGAATCGCTGAGCGATATCCTCAGCATAAGGTGAACCATGAGCGAAGATGGGAGCATCACTCTACACCCTACGTTGGGCGTCAACTGCCACATGACCGCTTGCGTAAGATGCGGTGGCGAGGGTCAAGAGTTGGTTATGCTGGGGCATGCCAACAGTATCTACAAGTGCCATTCTTGCGGGCGAACTGTGCTGGAAACGCGGCACAAGAGGGCGTGCCCCATGTGCGGAGGCGCTTTTCAGTATGAAAGAGAGCTTGATCAGTGGGAGAGGGTTCCCATGGGCCTTTGCAAGGAGTGCGAAACGCAGGAACGGGAATTCGCGGCTGAGGTAGAACGGGGAGGGGTGCATTGGAAGTGCGCGGACTGCGGGCAGAGCGGTGTGATCAAGGCCGATACCGAGTTCTCCCGGCACATTCGAGAGTCGCACGGGATGCCGGCTCCCAAGCCCATAGGGGTCGAGTTCGATAAGAACAAGTGCCCGGCTTGCCAGGGTAAGAAGCCTGGAGAGGTTGGAGGGTAGCATGATCACTCGAAGTGAGTATATGGCGCGTAGTACCGGGGTCAACTACAAGCCCGGAGATAACACCGCGCACAGAGAATACTACGCGCAGTTTGTTACCGAGGGTGTGTTGGAATTAGTTACTCGTGGTATAGGCATCGAGCGACTACTGATGTCAACGGACCCGCATCTGAACGACATTCCCTTGGCTAAGTGGGACGCGCTGGTTCCTTTCCTTGGAACCAGTGTACGTACGCTACTTCGGCAGGCCGGAGAAGGCGGTATGACGCTCGGAGTCGGCGTGTGCATCCTCAAAGAGGCGGCAAGGCAATTTGTCGAGTGCACCGATGACTGCGATGTGTGCCCTGAGCCGCATCCGGTCAAGGACTTCCGATGCAGGCACTATAAGGGGGAAGCATGAGAACGGCGGCTGAGTGGCTAAAGGAAGTTCATCCTGATACGCTCCGGGTGATGAAAGAGGCACTGCAAAGTAGGGGTCCGGGGCACGCCTACTACGTGTACGTAAACGAGGACTTGGGCAGTTACCACGTTGGGCACCTGAAGTTCCTGATGATCGGCCCAGAGATGACGTACCAGACGCCGCCCGACCGGCTCCCCGACACCGCCAGAGATATTAACTGGCGGTACATGCTGGCGTGCAAAGACCCTCTGCCCATAGAGGTGTAGTATGTGGCGAAAAGGGCGGCCTCCAATAGAGTTTATAGTTACGAGCAACCCTGATCTGGTTATGCCTGCTACGCCGCCGTATCTATGCTTTCTTCGTAGCGGGCATTACACGGTGCTTAGGCCGCGTTTCGTGCTGTCCGATAAGGCCATGGCTAAGCCCGTGTCAAAAACCACCTTTTCCAAGAAGAGTAATTGGGTGCTTCTTCAGTGGTACACAGACTCAGCGTGTATCTGGCCAGACCAACATAAAGTTGCACCCGATCAGGTGGCGTGGTGGATGCCGATTCCCGGATTACCTGGATAGGTGGAGTATGAAACGTGACTTTGATCCGGCATGGCAGGAGCGGGCATTTGAGTACCTGGACGAGGCGTCCGATCTGTTGAGCAAGCTTAGTCTCATCGCAGGGAGCATGAAGTCCAAGGAGATAGAGGAGCGCGCAGACAGCGCCCGGCGCTCAATGAAGGCGATTCGTGCGGCACTCGAAACCTGCGCGGAGCGTAAGGAGTCGGAGTGGGAGGAACGCTGTGGGCTTTTGCGCGACGCACTGCGTCAGGTGGGCGTGTGCATCGATCATGGGGTTCTGCGTGAGATGCACGACAAGTGGTACACCGATCACAAGGAAGGACCATCCTGGTGCAAGCTGGCTTACGGGGCAGGGTACACGGAAGCAGGCCCACTGGAAAAGAAGGAGAGCACGTAATGCACTACGAGACACGCCAGCATAGTATCGTGTTCTTTCGTGATGCCGGCGATCCCAAGTTCTATGGGGTACGCTACGCTCGTGGAGAACACGCCTTGCTGCACTTCCTGAAGAAGGAGTTGAATAAGCAAGGCTGGGACTTGATAAAGAAGTTGATGCGGAAAGACGGGCACATGGTTAGTGAATACCAGCCGTACCTTCGTGCGCGTTTCGCTAAGTCCAAAGGGCCTAATGTTTGTATCTACAGCGGATTCTTTGCTATACGCGGCGCCAATGAGGACTGGAACGCGGGAGAAGTTACACTCAACATTTCGGAGTGCTGGAAGAAATGAAGTTTAGCGTTATTGCATCGGTAGACATGGCGTTGACCGACGAGAATTCTAGGTGGCAGCTTGAGCACTTGTCGGCATTGAGCCCCCGGAAAAACGCGGCACTTGGAGGCTATAAGCTGTGGACACGTACTGAGGACGATGAGCAGTACGACTACGAATACCTAGCCGACGAGGGCGCAGAATCATGGAGAACTGGCTTGCACAGGAAGTACGTAGGAATGGTGAGCGAGCTTTTCTGGCGCCGTTTCTACGAGGCTTGGGGGCTACGCTTCAACACTTCCGCCACCATGGGTAGTCTCGGTTCTCCCGCCAATCCTTGTGGCGTGGCACCGGCTATTTCCTACAGTGGCGGGGATTTCGACGAGGGTGTCATCATTGACGTGTACGTCACTCCGCTGCCTGATAAGAAAACGGACGCGGGGTATCCTGGTGAGACAGAGGACGAGTGGAACAAAGTGTGCGAGTATATGGAAGAAGAGTACTCATAGGAGGCAGAAATGCCTGTGCACAAGGTTGTAGACGCCAAGGGTCGTGTGGGCTACCAGTGGGGCGAAAGTGGCAAGGTGTACTACGGGAAAGACGCGGCCAAGAAGGCATACGCCCAACAAGCCGCCATCGAACACGCGGGATACAAAGAGCCGAAGAAGGGTAAGAAGTCGAAATGAACAAGGGCACGCCATACACTGGTAAGTTTGAGGTTGGACAAAGGGTGCGGCTGAGGGATTTCGTATGCCCGTCCTTTGATAGAAGCCGCGCTCCAAGGTATGGGGTAGTGCTTGAGCAGCGGCCGCAAAACGGCGGCTACTTGGTAAGGCACAGCCGAGGGCACATCTACGGTTGGATGGAGTACGAGCTAGAGTGCTACATTCCTTGGTGGAAGAGACTCTTCGGCAAGAAGCCGAAATGACCCTCTAGGATTGAACGTGGCGACCCGTAATCCGACCCCTTACCCTACCACCGACCCCACCACGAAAACGACTGTAGGCCAAAGCCCTCAAACAGTACGACCATATTCTTATGCCGCTCCTACCGACAAGGGGACACCCGGACAGGACTACGACGTTATGTGTGAGTTCTGCGGTAAGCGGCACTTGCATTGGCAGGAAACGCCGCATGGATGGCGGCTCTTCAGTGACGAACACAAGCTGCACAACTGTAAGAAACCGTACCGAAAACGGCGGGAGGAATGACATGCTCTTTGCAAGAGAGACCTACGTAAACGCCACCAAGGGGTGCATGTACGGTGACTCAGGTGTATTCGAGACGCACACCGACGACGTAGGAAAGCTTTTCAAGTCTTTTCAGAGAGTATACGGCCGCTGTATTTCCAGCATTTACCGTGACACACCTGACGGCGGAAGAACGCGGCATGGGTGGGTTTTCCAAGGCAAGGCCGAGTATGATGACTGGCCGCGATTTCGTCATGGAGACAGATATTATCTTCGTGAGGTGTGGGTAGAGCTTCACACGGCCAAGCCTACGGTCGTAACCACGGAGCATTTGCTGGTCATGGAGGATAAGTGACTTCTTGACAAACACAGAGTTTCCTGATACACTCTTCTATAGAGACTGAGGTTTGGAGAACAGACCATGACAGTTAACGAAATGGCCCAGGTTCTCTATCACAAGCTCACGGATGGGGAGTTCAACGAGCTTGGCGAAATGCTTGGGTCCAGTGTGGACGCGCTATGGTCGGCTGTTGAGGAGTTGAACGCCAAGAGGCACCCTGACTGGTACGGACCCACTCCCGAGGAGAGCAAGTAATGAGCGTGCAGGCTGAGACTCCCACTACGCTGTATCTGGAGTGTGCCACTCACGGCACATATCTGAGCGGCGTGGACATGGGCGGCAGGATCACCGTCGATCCTTGCCCGGCTTGTTTGACGGAATCGCGGCAAGAGGGCTACGAGGAAGGTCACAGAGAGGGCTTTGCTGAGTGCGCTCACGCCATGGAGAGGTAGTTATGCACGACTATGATTTCGATGCGGTGATCTACGATGGCCACATTTTCTGTGTGGGGTGCCTTCCCCGAGGCGTGCACGCCAGCGACGAGTGTGTGGAGCCCATTTTTGCCTGCGCCGAGTGGGATTCTCCTCCGGTGTGTGAAGAATGCGGCGAAGTACATGAGTACATGAGTCTTCCTGATAAGAAGCTCTCTATGACGCTACTTCGTAAGCTCGCCGTAGGCGACGAAGTGTATTGGAACGACCCCGACGAAGGCAAGTGCTCTGGTGTGTACAAGATCAAGGAGTTTCGTGATCTGACTGTCGTGGTACTGGGGCTGGACGACGGTACTGAGGTGGAGGCGTTCTTCGACGAGGTGGAATGATGGTCATGCAAGACAAGTACGCGAATGAGCTTCTACCAGTGTGTCAGACCTTGCACATGATCTGGACCGGCTCGTACGAGGGACCGAGTGTGCAGGATATTCGGCGCACGGCTGAGT
>Ga0172371_10006958_pt1 | contig 16240 bp, 11 predicted proteins | sample Lak12m_FD_114543 | JGI IMG/M metagenome (GOLD analysis project Ga0172371, IMG submission 114543) | Freshwater microbial communities from Kabuno Bay, South-Kivu, Congo - kab_022012_12m | ecosystem: Environmental > Aquatic > Freshwater > Lake | place: Democratic Republic of the Congo: South-Kivu...
TCTTACAAAAGCCTCTTTTTGCTTTTCCTTTGGCGCATTCAAAATTGGCGAATTATCCGCCCGCCCACCAGGCCTTACATAATAATCCAACCCAATCTCCCCTATCGCAACTATTCTTTTATCTTTAGCGATCCAACCTTCCCATTCACTCAAAAGATCATCGCTCAAATCCAAAACATCATAAGGATGAAGCCCAAGCGAAGCATACAAAGAAACGCCGCTCACTCCGTCATATTTTTCAAGCATTTCATAAGCTTGCTTTGAAGCCTCAAGACTGCATCCAACATTAATAATTTTCTTAACCCCGGCATCAGAAGCCCTCTTAAAAACATCAGCCTCCTTGCCCTTAAATTGATCAAACATCAAATGTGCGTGTGTATCTATAATCATGGCAACAAATTACCACATTTAGTGTATAATGCGCACATGAAAAATTTGATAATCATCGCCGGCCCATGCGCAATCGAGTCAGAAGCGCAAATGGACAAAACAGCGAAAAAATTAAAAAAATTAAGAATAAAATACCTGCGCGGAGGAGCGTTCAAAGGGAGAACAAACCCAAAAACATTTCAAGGGCTTGGGGAAAAAGGCCTAAAAATCCTCCACAAAATCGGAAAAAAATACGGGATGAAAACCGTAACCGAAGTCCTGGACCCACGAGACATTCCACTCATAAGCAAATACACGGACATTCTTCAAATCGGCGCAAGAAACATGCAAAGCATCCCCATTTTAAAAGGGATCGGAAGAACAAAAAAACCGGTAATTCTAAAACGTGGAATTTCAGCGACGATCGAAGAACTCTTGCTCTCCGCCGAATACATAAAAAAAGAAGGAAACAAAAACATAATTCTCTGCGAACGCGGAATTAGAACCTTCGAAAGCCATGTGAGATTTACATTACCGTTAGCCACAGTCCCATATCTCAAAAAAAGAACAAACCTCAAAATAATCGTTGATCCAAGCCATGGAACCGGAGATGCAGATTTAGTAATTCCAATGAGCAAAGCAGCAATAGCATGCGGAGCGGATGGATTAATGATAGAAGTCCACCCAAATCCAAAAAAAGCCCTAAGTGACGGTCCTCAAGCTTTGACAACAGAGCAATTCGAGAAATTGATTAAAGAATTAAAACAATGGACGCAAAAGTAATAATTAAAAAAGGGCTGATTTTAGAAATCCCAAAGTTTATAAAAAAACTGAAACTCGGCAAAAATTTTGCCATAATAACAGATTCAAAAGTAAAAAAACTATATGGCGGAAAATTATTATGGAATTTGAGAAAAGCTGGACTTACGGCTGAACTTTTTTCATTCCCGGAGGGTGAAAAATCAAAAAATTTAAACACCGTCGAACTCCTCACCGAGCAAATGGTCGAAAAATCATTCGATCGTTCGTCAGTCGTAATCGCGCTTGGCGGAGGAGTCGTCGGGGACATTGCGGGACTCGTTTCATCAATATTCATGCGCGGGATTCCAATCATCCAAATCCCAACAACGCTTCTCTCAATGATAGATAGTTCGATCGGCGGAAAAACAGGAGTAAATTTAAAAAGCGGGAAAAATTTACTGGGCACATTTAACCAGCCAAAAGCGGTATTTATAGACCCATATTTATTAAAAACTTTAGCTCACAAACATTTAAAAAATGGACTCGCCGAGGCGATAAAATACGGAGTAATAAAAAGCAAACCACTTTTCAAATTTATCGAAAAAAATCTCGCAAAAATTTTAAAACTCGACTACAAAATTTTAGAAAAATTGATAAAAGACTGCGTAAAAATAAAAGTTGAAATTGTAAAAAAAGACCCAAATGAAAAAAACTTAAGAATGATTTTGAATTACGGACACACATTCGGCCACGCGATCGAACGCCTTTCAAACTACACATTGCTTCACGGTTTTGCGATCTCGCTAGGAATGGTACTGGCAAACAAAATAGCGGTGGAAAAAGGCCTGCTTTCCGCCTCAGATTCTAATTGTATAAAAAATTTACTCAAAAAAGCGGATTTGCCAGTCTATACAATGCACAAACCCACATTAAAAGACGTCATTAACGACAAAAAAACACAAGAAAAATTCATAAATTTCATTCTGCCAAAACGCATCGGAGAAGTGGTAATTTCCAAAGAAAAAATCAAATGAAAACCAAAAAACACGAAACAATAATTTCACTCAAAGGATCCAAAAGTATCAGCAACCGAGCGCTCATCCTCGCCTATTTGGCAAAACTCCAAACCGGCAAAAATTCAAAGTTAAAAAACTTAAGCGACTGCGAAGATACAGTTGTAATGCAAAGAGCTTTGAAAAATTTTAACACCAAAAAAGTCGACGTAAAAGACTGCGGAACCGCATTCAGATTTTTAACCGCGCTAAAATTTGCAACAGGCAACAAAGTAAAAATCACGGGCAGCAAAAGACTCCTTTCCCGCCCAATAAAACCACTCACAAAAGCGCTAAAAAATCTTGGCAAAAAAATCAAAATCCCAGGCAATATTTCCAGCCAATTTATCTCCGCGCTGCTCATCGTCTCCCCATTGGCAAAAACACCAACAACAATTCAAATAACAGGAGAAATTTTCTCAAAACCATACATCAAAATCACATTACATTTAATGAAAAAATTCGGGATAAAAGTCAGCCACGACAAAGAGTTAAGAAATTTCAAAATCTCCCCGAATCAAAAATTCAAACCATGCAATTTGGCCATTGAAGGCGACGCGTCATCAGCATCATACTGGCACGAATACGCAGCTCTTTTTAACAAAAAAATTGTAATAAAAAACATCCCAAAAAACTCAATTCAAGGTGACGCAATATTCCCAAAATTAAAACCCATCGGAGAAATCGACATGAACGAAACCCCGGACTTGGTACCAGCTTTTGCAGTTCTATCAGCTTTTGCAAACGGCACAACGAAAATCACAAACATCGCGCATCTAAGAACAAAAGAATCTGATAGAATCTCCTCGCTCGAAAAAGAATTGAAAAAAATCGGAGTAAGGGTTAAAACTGGAAAAGACTTTATTGAAATTCACGGGAACCCGAAAGCGGTAAAAAAGAACGTTGTCATTAACTCCCGCAACGACCACAGAATAGCGATGGCATTTGGAGTTTTAAATCTAAAAATAGACAACCCAAAAGCAGTCAAAAAAAGCTATCCGGCGTTCTGGTCAGACCTTAAAAAATTACAAAATGGATGAATCAACAAAATCAGTTTGGAAAATCTCGGTGCTAAACAGCCTGTTAAAAATGATAACAATTTTCGCATCATTTTTCTGGGCGATTTTCTACAATTCAATCGGATTTTCCGGCACACAAATAGGAATAATTCTCGGAGCATTTTCAATCACTGGACTGATCACAACACTCCCGTCCGGATTCATAAATGACAAAATTAAATCAAAAAATTTAATAACAATTGGAATTCTCTTAATAGCAACTCATTTTATCGGAGTCGGACTATTTCCAAAATTCCTACCAGTATTGATTTTCTCAATCATCGGCGGCTTCGGAAACTACCTCTACGTCACCTCATCCGAAAGTTTTTTCTACAAAATCACAGAAAAAACAAACATAGAGAAAAAAATCGCGATTTTCCAAAGCCTAACATACCTGACAATGGGCATCGGAATAGCTGTTGGCGGAAGATTATTGGACATGAATATTCCATTTGAAAAAGTGGTCATCGGAGCAGGAATATTCTTCATTTTCCTCGCAATTTACTCAAGAATTTTGCCAAAAAGCGTCACAACCGAACTCGAACTGGTACATTACAAAAAAGACATATTTCAACCAAAAGTTTTGCTCTTTCTCGCGATAATGGGCTTGTTCGCGTTCCATTACGGCGCGGAAAACACAAGCTACGGACTGTTTTTAAGAAAAACCCTCGGACTTTCAAATTTTCAATCAGGCCTATACATCGGTTTATCAATCATCCCGATGGGAATTTCAGCAATATTTTTCACGAAAATACTCAAGAAAATCCAAGTAAAAAACCTGCTGTTTTTTGGATTAATCGCATCGGCAATTGGACATATTTTAATGACCGTAAACGACCCCATTTACTCATATTTATTCAGAATGTTTCATGAAATCGGCGACTCGGCAGTGTTCGTATTTATGGCATACGGCATCACCAGCATGTTCGACCTAAAAAGAGTCGGCGGAAACAACGGAGTAATCTATTTCACAATCATAATATTCACAGCACTAAGCAACTTGATAACCGGCCCAATGGGAGAAAAATACGGCTACAACATCCCTTTAATAGTAACAGGAGTAGTTTTGATGATTGCATTTGCAATCGGCATAATCTTCAACAATTTAATAATTAAAAACCAAGAGAAATAATGAACATAATTTTGACAGGCATGCGAGGCTCAGGAAAAAGTTTTTATGGCAGAGCTTTAGCTCAACTTTTGAGCTGGAAATTCATAGACACCGATGAGTTAATCGTAAAAAAAGAAAAACAAACTATTCCCGAAATAGTCCAAAAAAACGGCTGGCACTATTTTAGGAAATTGGAAAAAGAGCTTGTAAAAGAGCTATCCCCTCTCGATGAACATATCATCGCAACCGGCGGAGGAATAATAATTGATAAAGAAAATGAAGAATTATTAAGACAAAACGGAAAAATAATTTTCCTCTACCGAACTATCGAAAAATGCGCCGAATACATCTTAAAAGGCGAAAAAGCAAAAGACCGCCCGTCTCTCACAGGCAAAAACCTAAACGACCCAAACGAACTTTTAAAAGAACTCTCAGAACTCTGGCAGGAACGCGAAAAACGCTACCGCTTAAGCGCCGATTTAATAATCGACGTAAACACAGAGATAAAGCCGGAAGAGATTCTGGAAAAATTACAGGAGTTTTAAGCTTCAACCCTCACCATCCCCCCCACCGGCACACCCTTTTTCAACCTAAAATAAACATCTTTATCTCCACCATGAGCAACCCCAACCTTCTCCTTTTTTAAATTTAAAATCTCCTTCAATTTAACCTTAAAATTATCACCCGCACAGCCACCCCCGGCCACGCACGGAACAACCACCTCAACCTCCTCCCCCACCTCAACCCTATTTCGCATCTCGACCCTATAAAGATCAGCCTGCCCCAAGCCATTCGCCTCCTTAATAATCCCAACAAACCTACATTTTGAATTTGGAGCACTGCGATCACCAGAAATCCCGCTATTCCCCGGAAAACCCTTCAAAAATCCAGGTATATGTCCCCTATTCGAAACCTTTTCCAACTCCTCCAAGAGCCCACGATCAAATCCGCGACCCGCCACCATATTATCAATCGCCTTTCTGTAGGTCTTTGCGACAACAGCAAGGTAATATTCAGTTTTATTTCTCCCTTCAACTTTAAAACTGCACACCCCGGCCTCACGCAAATCCTTCAAGTGCTCAATCAAACAATTATCCTTCGAATTCATTATGTAAGTTCCGTGCTCATCCTCTTCAATAGGCATAAATTCTCCAGGACGCATTTCCTCCTCAAGATAAGTTTTGTACTTCCAGCGACAGCTTTGCGCGCAAATTCCCTGATTGGCGTCACGCCCGGTCATATACGCAGACAACAAACACCTTCCGCTATACGCCACGCAAATCGCCCCGTGAACAAACATTTCAAGCTCCATATCGGGAACTTTTTTGTGAATCTCAATAACTTCATTAAGCATCAATTCTCGAGGCAAAATCACCCTTGCAACCCCTTGATCGCGCCAAAACTCAACCGCCTTATAATTAAGAACATTCGCCTGCACCGAAAGGTGCAAAACCGCCTTCGGATAAACCTCTTTTACAAGCCGAATCACTCCCGGATCCGCAATAATCAGCGCGTCCGGCTTAATTTTCTCCTTTAAAAATTTTAAATGCTTTTTAAAAGCCTCAATTTTGTTGTTTCGAGGATAAATATTGACGGTAACGTAAAGTTTCACGCCATTGCCATGCAATCCCTTCGCCTCTCTCACACTCTTCGCCCCCTCCATAAAACTCTTCTCGTCAAACTCATTTTCCCTGCTTCGCATGCTAAAAGGCGGAATCCCCATGTACACCGCATCAGCACCGTACATCAGCGCAATTTTGAGCTTGTCCATATTTCCCGCCGGGAGCAAAAGCTCCGGAACCATGGCCTTTTTCCCAATTTTACCCTTCAATTTTTTCATAAAATCTGGTATAATATGATGATAAAAACACAAAAATGCAAACACAAACAGACCAACGCTTAAAAGAAGAACTCCAGGGATCATTTTTGTTAAAAATGAAAGTGCCGGCACAACAAGCCGAAAATTTTGTTGAGAAACTACTCTCTCTCCCAGCAGACAAAAGAGAAAAAGCCCTTGAAACAGTGAGGAAAGCCGAAGAAACTTTCATCCATTTAATAGATCACGAAATCGAAAAAACCCAGGATTTCTTAACGAAAATCGAGGAATTCCACCAAAAAACAAAACAAAAATACGAATCAAAATTATCAGCCCTTGTATCTGCAAAAAGTGCAATACAGGCCCTAAGATCAAAAGTTAAAAAACAAAAATAATGTCCATAGATCAACCTTTTCCACAACCAGAGCAACCAGAAATCAGGCCAATATTTGACCCGGAGAATTTAAAAGCAAAATACGGAAAACTGGAAACTCTAAAAGAAACTTTAGACGCTGTTAAAGAAGCAAAAGCAGAAGCTTTAAAAGATATAGAGGAAGATATTACAAGACTTTATCCGGACGACACAGACGAACACAAAACAAAAAGAGAAAATGAGATCAAAGCTGTTGAAAAAATGCTTGAACGCCTGGAAAAAAGCTACTTAAAAGCGGCAAAGGGCAGCGTTGCGGAAAGCACACCGGAAAACCCAGGCCTCTATGAATTCGGAGATTTAATAGATGAATACTTTGAAGAACTCCAAAGCATCACAGGCGACAAAACCCCAGACACAGGAACCGTTGATTTAACGACCGTCGACCCATACAAATTCTGGGAGGACACCGTCGGCTGGTATGAAAAAACAGAAGGAACAGGAGAATTTAAAGAAGGAAAAATTGAAGAAGAAGGTGAACGCTGGAAAGAGGCAATTCACAGTTTTAAAGAAGAAAATTCAAACAAAATCAAAGAAGAAGAAAAAGAAAATTTCCAAGCATGGATTGAAACCCACCGCGAAGACTTAAGACGAGTAATTTTGAGGCAAATTGATGACAGAAAGTACATCATTGACTTCACGAATTTATCAAAAGAATTCGGAAAATCTCTCGCGGGCAACGCAAGAGACGCGGATTTCATAGCAAAAAACATCGGATTGGCGGATCTTTTCACGGATATTTCACAAGCAGTCACGGTTTGGAAAGGAGACAATTTATACACAGGACAATTAAACAAAGATTTTGAACGCAAAAACGGATTAAAAGGCGGCTATTTCCACAACGGGAACTACCTGGACATCTGGCACGGAGCAATTATTTCAACAAAATACGAAAACCAAATTTACGATCCGGATAAAGGGGAAGAAGAACTCCCAGCAGATATGTTTGAAGCCCAAAAAGAAAAGAAAAAACTTAGAGAGGAATCCTCGTTCCCAGTAATACAACAGGCTGTTGGAGACAAAGTAGTAAATCTCAAATACGAACAAGGCATTGATGAAAAAGGTGAAACAACTCCAGTCCAAAGAAAAATCATAGAAGAGAGCGTTGAAACAAGAGAAAAAGCACTCCCGCTAAAACTTAATTACGAATACGGTGAAGTTTATGGCACAAGAACAATTAACAAAACAGGAGAAACAACCTTTGAAAAACAAAGCTCTCCTCCAGATTACTCAAATATTAACAATGAAATTGTTTACACATCAAAAGAATTCCCAAACATCGAAATTGTAATCCCATTCAGCAAAACAGACTGCTACCTTTTAAGAACAAAAACTCAAAAAAACAACACAGAAACTCCAATCGCTACAGTATATGAATTCGCAGACATCGAAGAATTAAAAGTTCAATTGGGAAAAGAAGTTGGAATCCAAGAAAAAAGCGCAAAAAAGACATTGGGAAATTCGGATGTAAAAGTCTTAAAACTAACAGAAACTTGCTCCGAAAAAACAACAAAGAGCCAGATTAGAAAATCAAAAGAAAACTATGAAAATTCCGAAAAAGTAATCGTTTACGGCTCAGTCCCAACAGGATTCGTCCCGGAAGAAACAAAAATTTCCGATAGTGAATTAACACAAGATGGCATCGACAAACTTCCGATCGATGAAAAAAACAAAGACGTAAAAGTTGAAAAAGGAAAAAGCGTATCAGAAGAGGACTTAAGCCTCCTACTTTCAAAAACTCCAGAAGCAACAAAACTTACCCTAAGTGAATCTAATTTATACAAAGGAGCCCTATTCGCAGTCGCCTCTCTCCTAAACGGGACTTTAGAAGAGCTAGACCTAAGCTATTCAGGATTCACACTTTCAGATCTAAGATATCTGGAATCCTGTACAAAACTTAACAAGCTAACTCTCGCCTTCACAGCAGTCACAGATTTCGAAGTTGGAACTTACATAAGCAACTTGGCAGGACTAACAAATCTCAATCTTTCAAATACTAAAATAACCGACAAAAGCCTGGAAGCCCTGGCAAAATTGGAAAATTTAACAAACCTCGACCTGAGCGGCACGGATACATCTCTAAAAGCAACTGTAGAACTACAAAGAGCGCTTGGATGTGAAATAAAATACAGCGAAAAAGCCGAAAGAGAATTAAAAGACCTGGTAGACAAAGAAGTTGAAAGAGTAGCAAAAGAACAAGAAAAAAACATAGCAGAAGACCTCAAAACCCTCCTAGAGGCAGACTATATATCCGTTAAAAACACAAAATTCGATCCGGAAAACATGAAATTCAACGCAGACATCTATTTTGGAGAAGAAAAAGTTGCATCAACGAAACTTACAGTCGAAATTACAGAAAGAAACGGAACAAAACCAATGGCAGCAGAAGACTTATATAAAAAATTGGTTATCTTTAAAGATCCACGCCAAAAAGTATCAAAAGACAAATCACAAGACAATCCGTTAAAATACGAAGCTAAAATTGACAATACAGTTGTTGCATACATAGAAAAAATATACGAATTCACAGACACAGACGGGAAAGAGCTAAACAAAGAAAAAATAAAAGGCATCATCAAAGAGAAACAAGAACTAAAAGAAAAAATAGCAAAAAAATTAGAAAAACCTGAGGAAACGGCAAACAACATAATCGCAACAGATCTTAAAGAAAAGAAAAGTGAAATAACCTTCCAAAACGCGCATTCCGACCAAGAAAATAAAATATTTGGATATCTGATGTACAAAGAAAAATCAGCGGGCCAAATAGAAATTGATTTTTCAGACCCAGATAGTCCAAAACACAAATTCTACATGTTCGACAAAAACAACAATAAAATCTACATAAAGAAAGAAAAAATTATAGAAAACTGCACAAAAATAGACAAAGAAATCGCAAAAGAAAAAGAAGAAGAAGAAAAAAAAGCAAAAGAAGAAGCTGTAGAAAAACAAAATGCTCTTAAAAAGAGAATAATAAAAGGAGTTAATGCGTTGCTGCAAAGAATTGATGTAAATCTAAAAACAGACACAGCAATAACAAAAGATTCAACAGTCGAATCCGGTCGCAAATACCTTCAGATTCCTATCACCTACTTCGGCGAAAACATCGGAAGAATCAGCCCGTGGGCAGATATAGAATTTAAAAACCAAGTAGACACAGACATATGGGTAGAACTCGAAACCGAAACAGTATTCGAACGAATCAAAGAAGGAAAGCTACAAGAAAGACTTGTGAAATTAAAAGAAAAAGCTATCGAGCAAAAAAGAGAAGAAAAAGCCAAAGAATTCCAAAACATCATAGAAGAAGCAAATAAAGAAATCTTCGGAGAACATTATGCCGGAGACAGACTATCGTTGGACAGTGAAGGACTTAACACAATAAAATACTCCAAAGCAGAAAAAAGACCGTATTTGAGAGTCAAAGTATACTTTGAAGAAACTATTCCAGACATGTCTGGCTTTACATCAGAACCAACAACCAAAACAAAACACATAGGATACCTTGACGACTGGATAATAGGAGAATTAAAAACAGCGATACTAGACACAGATGGAAAAGAAATCACAGAAGGAAGTACAATTGCGCAAAAACTAGAAAAATTAAAAGACGCTGAAGATTAATCCACAATTTGCCTTTCATCCAATTCCCCTCTACACTACCCCTTGCCATGCAAACTAATTTTTTGGTAATTGGTTCTGGAATTTCTGGATTAAATTTTGCCCTTCACGCAGCGAACAAAGGGCACGTGACAATTGTTACAAAAAAGAAAATTGCAGAAACAAACACAAATAAAGCACAAGGAGGAATCGCGGCTGTAATTGACAAAGAAGATTCTTTTAAAAAGCATATTGAAGATACACTCAAAGCCGGCTCATATCACAACGACAAGAAAGCGGTCGAATTTATGATTAAAAAAGGACCCGAGGCAATCACACGCTTAATTGAACTCGGAGTTGAATTTGAAAAAGAACAAGGAAAACTAAAACTGACTCGCGAAGGCGGACACAAGTCAAAAAGAATCGCGTATGTGGGTGATTTCACAGGACAAGAAATAGAGTCAATTTTGGTAAAACGCGTCCGCCAACACCCAAACATAGATATTTTTGAAAACACTTTCGCAGCGGATTTAATTGTAGAAAATAAAAAAGTTCACGGCGCAAAAATAATATTAAAAAATCACCGCATCGATTACATTTTCGCGGACGCAGTGATTATCGCAACAGGAGGAATCGGCCAAGTTTACAAATTCACAACCAACCCATCAATCGCAACCGGAGACGGTATCGCAATGGCACATAGAGCCGGAGCAGTCGTAAAAGATATGGAGTTCATTCAATTTCACCCAACCGCGTTCGCAAAAAGCGCATCACCAAAATTCCTTTTGTCGGAAGCGCTAAGAGGCGAAGGCGCAAATTTATTAAACAGCAAAGGAGAAAAATTTATAAACGAACTTTCTCCGCGCGACATAGTCGCAAGAGCTATTTACAAAGAATTGGAAAACGGACAAGTTTATTTAAAATTTCCAAAACAAAATTTGTCATTAAAAAACCGCTTCCCAAAAATTTACTCAAAATTAAAAAAATACGGCCTTGATTTATCCAAAGACAAAATTCCGGTGACCCCGGTCGCACACTACCTCTGCGGCGGCATAAAAACCGACTTACACGGCCGCACAAACCTAAAAAACCTCTACGCCTTCGGCGAAACAACTTGCACCGGAGTCCACGGAGCAAATCGCCTCGCATCAAACTCGCTTTTGGAAGCAGTTGTATTCAGCAATCAAGTTGTAAAAGACGTGAAGCCATCAAAAAAATTAAAAATATTTTCCATAAAACACGAACACCTCACAAATTCACCAGAGCTGAGCCGAAAATCAAAAATTCTCCGCAAACAAATCCAAGAAACCATGTGGCAAAACTGCGGAATTATCAGATCTACAAGGAAACTTTCCGAAGGATTAAAAAAACTAAAAAAAATCCAAACAAAACTCGCGAGCCTAAACGGCAAAGTCCTCAACCGCGACCTCATCGAAACAAAAAACCTCCTGGAAACCGCGATCTTGATCGTAAAAGCTGCGATGAAGAGAAAAACTTCACTCGGATGTCACTTCATGGAGTGAAAATAACTAAACTTTCACAGAAACCCTCCCAACATTACGTCTATACTCCGAACATTTATTAACTTGTTCCCAATTACGCAAAACAAAATCCAATAGGAATCTTCCCTTAACGCCAGTCAAAGATTTCCCAGATAAAACAGAACCAACCATTTTCTGATAAACGAGAACCGGCAAATCGTAACGAGATTCACAAGTCGGTGCATAAAAGAAATCTGACAACATATTGGTACTCCCGCCTCTGTAAACAAAAGCCTCATGCCCATGGACAAGTCTCCTTCTACTTAAAATATCAACAAACACCCCTGCAAGAAACTCGCAAACAGCGTCAGTTCCAACCAAAGTAGAATCTTCATCATGAGAATCTACACACGACAACTCACCAAGCGTTCTCTGATGCTTTGCATCCATTTTAACAAAAGGCCGCCTAAAAAGTTTACGAGCCATTAAACGAAAAGCTCGATCCAAAGAAGATCTTCCAACACACATTTTTATGGCAGAAATAAGTTCTTCTTCAGAAACCTGCGCAACCCCATCAGCATCAACTTTCCCAAATCCTCTAATAATCCCTTCAATAGAAGTTCTCAAAGAAGTCGAATCAATAACGACACCACTTTTAATAACCGCATTAAAAAAAGGGGAAGATGTATTACAAAACGATCTATGACCATATTGATCAGCAGCATGAGATACCATTTTCAAAAGAGCCAAAGAAACTCCAACTTTTAAATCACTCACCGATCCCTCTGTAAACTGAACCCAATCTCTCCCAGTAAAATCACTAACCTGCTCAATTTGAAGAGAGTGAGCAAGCCAATTTTTATCGACATCAATCTCACGCTGTCCAACACAATTAGTACATAAAACACCATCTCTCCCCAAAATTTCAAGATTCAAAACAACCTCAACTAATTGCCTAAGAGCAGCAAACCTGCTGGTCGTATCTAAAGAAACAAGATCAAACATATCATCATCACATGAAGGAACATCGATTGCTTCCCTTATTAGAAAATATGGAGCATCAAGATACTGACGAAAAGCCTCACCATAGTGAGCAAACCTAGGATCCGTCCTCATCCATTCCACAAGACTGGGATTGACTTTCATTCTTATATTGCGTGAAGACTTCGAAACATCCGCAAGGCTCACCCCTGCACCATCAACAGGAAACCCCCTCTTTGACAGTTCATCTCGCATACCAACAGTTCTCTTCTGGAAAATGCCAGTCAGCCAATCCTGCAAACTCATAGAAACAATGTTTGCCTCAGGCAATAGCCTCCTCAATTCCTCCACTTTTCCAGAATCGCGTTCCACAATCGTAAGATTTTTCTCCTCTCCACCAAGACTTTTCAACATATTCCACTCCAAAAGACGAGGAGTATCAAGTATCAACATTCTTCTGCCCTTCAAAAGAGCTTCTTTCCCCCACGCCCTCTCAATCATACGCCTCATAGGCTCCCTCCATCCCCTATTTTTCGCCTCATTGTCATAATTGGGATCACTTTCAACAGCACCGGAACCACTTTTACTGGCAATATATTTTTCAACATTATCAATCTGCTTCAATCTTTCACCTCCGGTACTTTCTCTAAGCTTGCCAGTCAAATATGCCGTAACAGCCGCAACCTTTATCACACTGCACGAAAGCCCCTCCGCAATTAATTTCCTGACATCAGAAACTTTTTCCGGAGAAACTAACATCGCCACAGCATAAATCCACTGCCTTAACTCAGAAGACACGTTTCCATCAACTAAATAAAATTCAGAAGGCTCCAGCTTTTTCAAAAATTCCAAATCCCTAGCATCAGAAAACAACTCATACAGTTTTTTCAAAACATCAGGAGAAAAAGGTTCAGGAATAACCTCCACAGCACCCAAAACTTTTTCCCGGAGCCCCTCAACAAGCTCATCAACCGTACCTCCTCCTTTTTCACTCAAACTCGGAGATTCCCATGCCTTTGCCGCGCCAACCGCACGCTCAGTAATACCAAAAACTCTACTGATCTTTCTCCTGCGGGCATCCCAATTCTTACCGCCTCTCATTTTTTTCATTCGAACATAAGCCCCTTCAAAAGGAGCTGTCGCATGTCTTTCCTCAAGTTTCAATCTACGGAACAATTGAAAAAATAAGGCATCACGAACCTCGGCAATTTCCCTATCAACCCTCTCAAAATCCTCCTCTTCATACGAATCCTTATCATCCTCCATCTCAGATTTCTCTCCCTCCAAAACTTCTAAACATTCTGCCCTATTTTTCTCAACAGCATCAATAACTGAAATTCCCCCATCCAGTACCGCCAAAACAAGAGCAATTTGTTCACCATCAACACCGCTCTGATACAAATGTTTATGGGCAGTTAAAAGCACTTTCTCTCTTCCAGGCCAGCCATTTTTCTCAAAGTCAAATTTTCTTCGGAGATCATTCAATGCAACATAAAGCCCATCCCTCTTACCAGGGTTATCAAGCATATCAGCAGACTTATCAAACAGTCTGTTCTCAAGAAATTCAAAATGATCATGACTAAACATAGGGGGAAAATCTAAAGGAAATCTGCCAAAAGCGCAATAGAATCCACCCCTACCCCTTCATCATCGCCTCGATATCAGCCTTTCGCAGATCCTCGATCATGTCACCAATATCGCCCTCCATAATCCCTGGAATATTGCTGTAGTTTTGATGAATACGATGATCCGTCACACGATCCTGAGGAAAATTGTAAGTCCTGATTTTTTCACTTCGATCCGCCGTTCCAATCTGACTAGAACGCATCTCGCCGCGCTCCTTCGCCAATTTTTCCTCCGAAGCCGCGTACAAACGCGACCTTAAGACAGACATCGCCCTCATCTTGTTTTTCAGCTGCGACCTTTCATCCTGACAAGTGACGACAACTCCTGTAGGAATATGCGTAATACGAATAGCGGATTCGGTTTTATTAACATGTTGGCCGCCCGCCCCACCCGCTCTGTATGTATCAATCTTCAAATCAACCGGATTAATTTCAAAATCGACCTCCTCGGCCTCTGGAAGCACCGCCACGCTCGCAGTAGACGTATGAATCCTACCGGACGCCTCCGTAACAGGAACTCTTTGCACACGGTGAACACCGCGCTCATATTTTAGTTCTCTAAAAGCCCCCTCGCCAATAATTCTAAAAACAACTTCTTTAATGCAGCCAGGCTCACCTTCACTTTTATCAATCAACTCGGTTTTATATCCTTTCCCCTCGGCATATTTAATATACATTCTCATCAATTCGCTCGCGAAAATCGCCGCCTCGTCGCCGCCTGCGCCAGCACGAACTTCCATAATTATATTCTTTGAATCATTCGGATCTTTCGGTAAAAGTTCAATTTCAACTTCTTTGTCCAATTTTGAAATTTCCGCTAAGGCTTCTGATTTTTGCTCATTTGCAAGCCCCTTCATACCTTCATCTTTTTCATTCTTCAAAACCTCATCCGCGTCAGCGACAGATTTCTCAAACTCACGCATTTTCTTTGCCAAACGAACAGCATTTTCAAGCTCCTTGTATCTTCGCGACATATCGGCAAATTTCTTTTTGTCATTCAGCGCCTCCGGCGAAGAAAGAAATTTTTCAATATCCTGATATTCTTTTTCAAGTTTTAATAATTTTTCTAGCATAACACGGAAGATTATACACAACAGCAGACAACTTATCAAAGTCCGCACACACAGGCTCTAAACGGACAGCTTCGCCGTCTGAACAACAAAAATTCTCGGAATTCCAGCCAAATCTTTTTTAATTTCCCACTTGAATTTTCGTTGATCAAAATTTTTACTCAATAGCTCGCGTACACCAGCCTCCTGCCCAAACCCAAACTCGCAGACCAACAGATCAAATTCAACTTTTTTTTCAAGAACTTCTTGTATCAATTTTTTATACAACTCCAAGCCATCACCCCCTCCAAACAACGCAGAATTCGGCTCAAATTTTTTCACATTTTCAGCCGCTCCCCCATCTTCCACATACGGCAAATTCGCAACAATCACATCAAACTTCCTCTCCTCAACCGAAGACAATAAATCACTTTGATAAATTTGACAGCGAGTTTCAAGCCCATAGTATTCCCTGTTCATTCTCGCGACTTCCAAAGCATCCTCACTAATATCAACAGCATGAGCAAAAACATTTTCAAAATTCCTCAAAATCGCTGCAGCAATACACAAACTCCCAGTTCCAATATCAAGAATCATTGCATCACGATCACTAAACTTCCCGGAATTCTCATTCAAAAATTTTAGAACCTCCTCAACCGCCATTTCCGTCTCCGGCCGCGGAACCAAAACCCTTTCATCAACATAAAAATCAAGACCATAAAACTCACGGCTATGAGTCACATAAGCAACCGGCTTTCCCCCAGCCACTTCCCCGACATATCGAAAATAAAGCTTTTCATCCTCCACGGAAACTTCATAAAAAAAATCTCCCAATAGTTTTTCACGGGAAACACCAAGAACAAAACCAAGCAAAACTTCGCAGTCCAAACCCCTGCTCGACGAAACACCAAGACGTTTCGCGCCTTCAATCAA
>Ga0172371_10006959_pt1 | contig 16240 bp, 10 predicted proteins | sample Lak12m_FD_114543 | JGI IMG/M metagenome (GOLD analysis project Ga0172371, IMG submission 114543) | Freshwater microbial communities from Kabuno Bay, South-Kivu, Congo - kab_022012_12m | ecosystem: Environmental > Aquatic > Freshwater > Lake | place: Democratic Republic of the Congo: South-Kivu...
AAGATCAGCATCTGAGCCAACTGGCGGACATCCCGCTGGGGCAACCCCCTAAGATAAGGAGCGAAAAACAGGTTGACCGCGTCCCAGCCTATGGCGCCCGCAAAGTGACTCTGCAGGGCCGCCGCGAACTTGACCATATGAGCCAACAAGACCTCGGGATGCTTCGCAGGCTTGGCCATGGCCAAAGAATTGGGTAGGTTCAATCCGAACTTCTTGATGTACTCGAGAGATTGCCCGGAACAATAGGGCCTGTCTATGAAGCCTAGATCGTGGAGATGAATGTCTCCGCGCATGTGGGCGTCTCCAACGCCCTGATCGAAAACGTTAAGCAGCGCGTATTCCTTCTTGATGTTTTCGGCCAAAGTCAGGTTGGTGGCTTCAGGACCGTGGGGCACATTGGCGTTCTCTTTGTTGGGGCGAGTGATCAGCTGATCCACGTCGTAGAGCGGAACCCCGAGCCTCGTGTGCAGACGACGATCAGCCTCCAAACCGCGTTCCAGAAGCTTGGCGTTGACCATCTCCCTGACCAGCGGAGCCGTTATTACCTTGATTCCGCTGCGCTTTATGTCGTTTTCCACCTCCAGACTTATGTCCTCCGCGGTCCCTTCGTCAACAAAGGTCTCCCGAAGGAGCGCATCTACGATCCTGCTGCGGTCCCACCCGTGCATGGCCTCGCTGGAGGTCCTCACGAAGAGCGCCATGTCGGTGGTCTCGGCGTGCCGAGTACTCTGCTTCCTGAATTCCTTGATTTCTGTCACGCTAGCCATAGCAATCTCCCTTCTCGGGCAATTTGAATTGGGCTCCAAGCGCAATCGTCAGTGGAGCCGTTCACACAGGGTGCTTCAATCGCGGATCGGCCGTATCCCTTATATTTTGAGCCATGTTTCCGGAATATCATCATACGCGGTGACCGGTTCAGCGCCCTGAGGATTGAGCGTCGGACCTTGACCGCTTCCCCCGAAGGTTCTTCACATAGCCAAAGGTGTGATCTTTGCCCCGGCTAACGTCGGTGTTCAAAAGCCCAGTCCCAGGGCAAGGAATCTGCGGACAACCCACGAGGGAAGTGGATCATCTTGTGGGACCGATCTTTATCGCCACTAGATATAGTGTGTCAAGGGGAAAAATGACGCGCGGGTCGCAGCGAGGCTTAGGTCTCCGGAATTGTAGAAATATTTTTTTAATTAATCTTATCATGATGTTATAAGTAAACCCTCGAATTCCGAGCGAGGCTCGCCCAGCCCCTGCGCGCTGAAACGATCACCTGCCCGCGGACACCGGGGGGCACGTCCTTCAACGCTGCCTCAGAACTCCGGCGAAGCCTGAGATCGTGGCAGGGTTCGGTGGCGGGTTCCCTTGGAGAACCCTCATCCCTTCCCTCTCCCAAAGGGAGAGGAAGCTTTGAAAGCCAACCGATCATAACCTTCTCCCTCACAGAGGGGCGAGTGTGAGGGGGTGTTCGTGGAACCATGCAGAATCGGGATCCAAATCTGAGACAGCCTCCAAGCCCTGGCGGCATTGTCGGCTGGAGCCCTGCGGTTCAAGGTTCGCTGATGCGGACATTGTCCGAACCGGTGATCACCGTGTAAATAAACTCCTCATCCCCGTAGGGGCTAGACGGAAAGGGCCGGTTCCATGACTTCCGAACTCTTGCTGCCAGATCGGCCAAGGTCATGCTGCTGCCCTCGCCGGCCAGAACAGCCTGAATCACGGTGAGCAGCGGAGTGCGCATCTTGCCACCCGAGGCAATGTTGACCTTTTCAACTTCTTCCAGCGACGGAATAGATTCCACGTCTCCCAGCAGATAGACCTTCAGATCACCGATGTCCACCCGAAGCGCCCGTATGAGCGATGTGCTCGGTCGGGGCATGTTCCTTGCCGAAGCCGGCGCGCCGGCCACGGTCAGGTCAGCGGCATCCGATGCGGTTTCGTCCCGCCCCTTTTCAGCTCCTGGGGCATTGGCTTCAGACTTTGAGGCATCCTGCCCGGTCCTGTGTTTGTCAGTCATATAGCTCTCCTTGATAATCAGCCACGCTCCGGCCCGGCTACCCGGCCGCCGGTTCCCGGTCAAGGGAAGGCACCAGAAGCCGGGACGTGCAATGTCCAGCGGGTTTCCCCGATATCTTCACTGAAGAGGTCTTAGCGATAATGCTCTGTAAATTGGCGATTTTAGGCGCGGTGCCTCTCTTTGTCAATCGTTTATACTCAAATACATTATATGCCGATTTGTCACATTTAGCCCGCGAAACGCAGACCCGGCAAAGGACCAGCCCCTGCACAGGAGTTTCCGGGAAGGGACCTCTTGAATGGAATCTCTCGCCGAAATCATTTTCGTTGCAACTGGTCCCTTTTCTATACCGGTTGGCATTTTTTGTCCTTTGGATTCCACACCGACTCAGCGGGAATTGCACGTTGGGTGCCACTGCTGGGCAAGTCAGCAGTGGCACCCGCTCCATTGAGGCTGATGCCTGTCCAAGCACTGATTTGAGAGGCAGCCGTTCTCTTCGGGGAAATCGGACACTTATTTTGGCACTCGCTATAAGGCGTCCGGGATCCGCCGCCCGGCCATCGAGAATGTAGTGGCCATCCGCTTGAGATCGGGGCTCTCTGCCCCGATGCACCGGGTTGTTCTCAAGAGGCCGGCGAGTATTACTTCATAAATTACTTTAAGAAAATTTGTTAACATTGTGATTGACAACATGATTTTATGATGATATGCCCTCACCAGCATCGGGAAGGAGGGATCATGAAACCCACCCGTCAAAATCCCAGTCGTCAAGAACACTTTTCCCGCCGGGAATTGTCGTCGAAAGGAGAGCCTCCAATGGGAAGAATATTTCTGGTTGCTGCGGCCGTGGTAATTCTGACCGCGTCCTGGGCCGCCGCCGGCAACTTCGAGGTGTTGGCCGAGGCGGGCGTGGTTAAGGCCCCAACGCCGCTCCACATAATGCCCGGAACTCCGGTCAAGGCGGAGTTTAAATCCAGCCTCAGGACAGCTTCTGACGTGGACCTGGAATCCGACAGTCTTCTCCCGGAGAAGGTCGCAGCCAAGGCTGAACCCAAGGTCACTCCGAAGCCGGCCATAGCTTTTAGGGAGAGGTCCCGCGCAATGGCACCGCCTCCCAGGATGAATCCGGCGCCGGAGTCACGTATTGGCGCCATGGCCGAGGGAAGGGAAGAGTCGTCTGACCTGGAAGGCGACCTGGAGAAAGACCTGGTTCTGTCTCCGCCGCCGCCTCGGACTAACGAGCGCAAGGACTTGGAAGTGATTACCGAACCGGAAGTGAAGCCCGAGAAGGAAAGACCGGTTCTGTCCGATAAGAAGGCCGCTAAAAGAGCGGAAAAGAAGAAGGCGGCTCCCAGGGTCAAACCCATGACGCCGTCGGATTACGACCATTATGCTGCGGGTGCCAAACCCATCCGCAAAGTGCGGCCTGTTTCCAGCAATCCTTGGAGCGTTCCCGCCGGCAGCTACGAGAACAGCTGCTGTCCCGTGTCCCCCCGGGGCCTAACGTCGCAACCCCGCGGGACCGCCCATCGTGAATACGCACCCGCCAACGCGCCGTATCCTCAGTCTCGCCACGGCCTGATCACACCGCCGACCGGGGATCGAATTGTGAGGGACGGCGTTACCATAAAACTGGCACCGGCAGCTGCTGCTCCCGGTCAGCCCTACCCGGATGACGAGCAAGGTTCGGACTTTTTCTCCACTGCGGCTGAAATCATAGGCCTGCCCTTCGCGTTCATCAGCTCCTTTTTCTAATCCAGGCTGAGTGATTCCAGCAGAAAGGCCGGGGAATGACTTCTAAAGAGAAGGCCATCCCCGGCCTTTTCCGCCTGTGGATCCGTTTTATATTCCCGGAATCCCAAGAGTGGCATGAAGACATTCGCCGGTAATCGGGAGCACCAGGTGGACACGGATGCCGGAAACCCTTGAATTACCAATCAGGATTGCATTTTCGGTCCTGGCCCTCGCCGTGATCGGGTGGAACCTTTTTTCCATGTGGCGAGGGCGGAAGAGCAAGGCTGCCTTCTTCAGTCTGATCCTCCTGGCCGCGCTAAGCGTGGGCCTGTACTTCAACTTCGGCAAATTTCACGGGCAGTCTTTCATCCATCACTGGGAGTTTTTTCACTATTTCTTGAATTCCAAATACTTCCCCGAACTCGGTTACGACGGGCTGTACTCCGCTTCCATCAAAGCCCAGACGGAAACGGACCCGCGCTATCCCAGGCAACGGGCCACTCGAGACCTTCGGACGAACCAGAAGATGTTTGTCAGCGCGCTCACAGCCCACCAGGAGGAGGTCAAGGCGCGCTTCTCGCCCGAGCGTTGGAAGGATTTCTCCAAGGACAATAGCTTCTTCCTCCGGTGGAATACGCCGGGGTATATTGAGAAGGTCAGGAGCGACCACGGGTTCAACGCCTCGCCCACTTGGATCTTCGTAGCCCGGCTTTTCGACAACGGGGTTTCCGCGAAATTCCGTCCCCTCAGCTTGCTCGCCTCTCTGGACATTGTGCTGCTGGCAATCATGTTCGTGGTTGTCTTCAGGACATACGGGGCCACCATCGGGCTGATAAGCCTTATCGTCTTTTGCCTGAACTACGCAGGTCGTTTCGACTGGCTGGGTGGAGCTTTGCTGCGCCAGGACTGGCTCGCGGCAGCCGTCATGGGCGTGTGTATGCTGCGAAGACGGCGTCACGCGGCAGCGGGCTTGCTGTTTGCCTACGCTACTATGGTGAGGATCTTCCCGGTTCTCTTTCTGCTTGGCCCCGGCGTGTTGGCTCTGAAGAGCCTGCTACAGGAACGACGTCTTCCCAAGTGGGCGTGGCAACTCGGTCTGGGCTATCTCGTCGGGTTGATGATCTGCTTCGGCGCTGGATGCCTGACGGGCAAGGGGATGTCCGCGTGGACCGAGTTCGCAGGTAAAATCGAGCAGCACCATGCAACATGGCTAACGAACAACGTGGGCCTCCATAACGTGCTGCTATACGGCCCCGACACCTTCTCCCGCCGCACCGTGAGCTGGAACCTTCTCGATCCGTGGACCCGCTGGCAAGCAAAGATGACCGCGATGAAACACGATCGCCGCATCCTGCTGACGCTTGCCGTGCTCCTGTACGTAGGGGTGATCTCCGCGGCAGCCTGGCGTTGCTCGTTGGACGAAGCCGCCGCCCTTGGGATGGGGGCCATCTACGCCACGCTGCTTCTCACATGCTACTACTGGGCGATGCTGTTGATGCTCCCTTTCAAGAGGCGAAGCGAGGCCGCAGTGGTGGCGTTCTTCGGGTTCAATATATTCCTCTGCATCGTACACTTGGCCCACGGTTCATTCGAACTGCGGTATGGGCTGATGTCCTGGACTTTGGGAGCGCTCCTCCTCGTTTGGGCCCTGCCCGACGCATTACGGACTTTCAGAGGTGTCCCTGAGGAGACAGACCGCCAGTCCCACGGTCCCCCGCCGGATGCCGGTGGGGATGGGGCGACCACGGGTAGAAGTCCTTGGCAACCGACGCAACAATATCAATAACCCCGAGCGTGGCAGGCTCTCTTGAGTTCCGCGGCTTCCGCCGCGGCCTTGCTGCCGGGGTAATCCGCAAGAAGCCGTCGAAGGATCTCAAGGCTCTGGAAACACCTATCCTTGTTGAACTTGGATTTTGCCATGCCCAGCATGAGATGGGGAATGAACTCTTCCGGAGGGAGATATCCCACGGATCTATGGTGCTCCTTGCCTTCTCCGTCGAGGATTATCTCGGTGGGTGTGTATTGGACCTCGAAGCGGATCACGAATTCGGTTCCCTGGTTGGCGTCAACCCGGAACGCGATCAGGTTCTTGTTGACGAACTCGATGGTCCGGGGGTCTGGATACGTGACCGCATCCATTTGTTTGCAGGTCCTTCAACCCGGGTTGTAAATGTCCAGCAAGACCAGCTTCTCCTGCACTCTGGCCATGGAGAGTGCCATATCCCAGTCTGATTCCCATCTTATTGCGTTCGTCATCTTCCTGTCCTGACAGATTTGTGTGGAAGTGATTCCGGGGGACAACTTTTCTGCAGCCCAAGTTGAGCGATTCGTGGCCACGTGTCATTGCGAGGAGCGAAGCGACGAAGCAATCTCCAAGGCGTGAGCCGTCAACCCGACGGGATTGCTTCGCTGCGCTCTCAATGTGACGGAGCAGTCCGGCGCCGGAGTGCTACAAGAACAGCCGATTGCGCAGAGCAGGCTGCCGAAAGGATGTCCCAGCGAATTACCCTCATACGACGGTTTCCCCCGAGTACGTCTCTTGTTCCTCGGCGGGTCCCGACGGCCCGCACACGCAGTTTCGGCCGGCTTCTTTTGCCGCGTAAAGCGCTTTGTCCGCGGCTCGGATCAGGTCTTCGAGGCCGCCGGGTTCGGCGCTCTCGACCGCGGCCACTCCTAGACTCAAGGTCACCGGGATGAGGCCGTCGGGAGTCGCCACTGGGCTTTCAGCCACTAGGGAGCGGATGCGTTCCGCGCAGCTCAGTGCGCCTGTCTCGGGGCTGCCTGGAAGGGCTATGAGAATTTCCTCTCCTCCGTACCGGCCGACCAGGTCGTAGGGCCGGACACAGGACACGATTCGCCGGGCGGCCTCCGTGAGCACCGCGTCACCCGCCAGATGTCCGAAATTGTCGTTGATCTGCTTGAAGTGATCCAGGTCTGCCATGATGACTGCCACGGCATGCTTCTCCCGGGCGGCTCGCTCCAGCTCTACCTGAATCCGGTGGAGTGTCTCCGGCCGGTTGAGAAGACCTGTGAGGTGATCATGGGTAGCCTGAAAGTGCAGAGCCTCCCTGGCGGCCATCAGATCGGCAATCAGCTGCTCTCGTTCTTTTTCGGAGAGCTTTCGATCGGTGACGTCGGCAACGTTGCCCATGTTGGAGATCCGGCCCTGATACGGGATGGACGCATCCAGGACCTGAACCCATTTGGTACCGCCGTCCTTACATATGACCCGGAACTCGTACTGACGGCCCACTTCCCTACCCATGTGACGGGCCGCTTCCGTGTCCTTCAGACGGTGGCGATCATCAGGATGTACGAAATCCCAGAATGATTTCCCCGACAGTTCCTCCCGCGAGTAACCGACGATTTCTGCCAGCCGCTCGTTGACGTAGACCAGTTTCGCGTCCTGAAGAATGTAAATCCCCGTCAGTGAATTGTCGGTAAGCAGGCGGTGGCGTTCTTCGCTCTCCTGGAGTTCCCTCTCCGCGGCCCGGACGTCCACTAGGATCTTGGAGATGTACAGAGCGTAACAAACGAAGCATAGGATCCCGAGAAAAGTAATCAAGAGCGAATGATAACCCAGCAAGTGGGTTACCAGTGGCTTGACGAAGCTTCCCTGCCTGGCCATGGAATAATTAACCAGGGATTGGACCATCCAGAAGACAAGCCCGACAGCCAGAAGGATCGCGATAGCCCTGTATTCTCTGCGCCGCATACGATCTCGCTGGTCAATGGCTTGCTGGGGGGTCTTTGGGGTATTGGTCATCGTTGGACCGCTCTAACGATTCTTGTCCTGAATGTCGGTAGGACCGTGTTTGCCGCTGAAATTGCCGATTATCTTATAAGCGGCTCTGAACAATCACAAGGGAAAACTCGTAAAATAGTCATCCGGAGCGCAGTGGTTCACTGTATAATCCCGGCCGACCCCATTCCTTTTGCAGGGAGGCGGTTATGCTCTCAATACCCTTGATACTGGCGATCATCGCCTGCTTGATAGTGCTGAACGGCATTCTTTCAGCGATGGAAATAGCTCTCGTGTCCGTCTCGAGGGCCAGGCTTAAGAGATTCGAACAGGAGAACAAGGCCGGCGCAACGGCTGCCCTGGCGCTCCAGAAGAACATTGACGAATTCTTTGCCACCGTTCAGATCGGGATAACCTTTGTGGGGACGCTCTCCGCGGCAATAGGAGGAGCCGTTTCCGCTGACCTGTTTGCCCCGCTGTTGGAGTACGCGGGCATATCATCCTCAACTTCCACAGGTCAAATGATATCTCTTATCGCCGTGACCGTCTGCCTATCATATGTGAGTCTCATAGTCGGCGAATTGGTTCCTAAGTCCGTTGCGCGGAGATACCCCGGGACGCTTAGCGTGACGTTCGCGAGGGCTTTCAGTACATTTTCGCGCCTGATGGCGCCGGGTGTTCGAATTCTCTCCGTGTCCACCGCCGCGGTCCTGAGGTTGCTCAGGATACCGGTGACGAGAAAGAGCGGAGGCCTGACCACGGAGGAATTCAGGCTCATGGCCTCGGAGCTTGCCGAAAGCGGCGAGATTCCCGTTCGCGTGCACGACATGCTCCTCCGGATAACCAGGCTGGCAGAGATCCGGGTCGAGGACGTAATGGTGCCGCGACATAGAATTGTGGCAGTGGAAGCTGATTCCCCCCTCGACCCCAAATTGAGGGACAAGATCCTGGACACGTACCGCCGGCATCCCTTTACAGTATTTCCCGTCATGGACCGCAGTTCTGAAAATCTTCTGGGAACCGCCCACGTAAAGGACCTGCTTCTGGATCCGAGCCCCGATTCCGCGCCGTTGAGGCCGGTCACCTTTATACCGAGGGGCCAGACCCTGGACCGAATACTGTCTCTGATGCGTGCCAACAATACTCAGCTCTCGGTGGTGGTGGACGAACACGGCGTAGTGGATGGGATCATAACCCTGGAAGACGTGCTGGAAGAATTGGTCGGAGAGATTGAGAGCGGCACGAGGATGGAAACGGTGAGGATCCCTACGCGGAAAGATGGGGCTCCCCTGGTAGTAGACGGGCTCACCAGCCTCCACGAGCTGAAGGACCTCTACGGCGTCGCCCTGCCACAGTCCCAGTACTACTCTACTCTTGCGGGATTTGTTCTGGACAGAATCGCGAAGATTCCAAGACCCGGGGACTCGTTCGTATACGGCCAGTGGCGTTTCGAAGTACTCACCATGGACAGGAACAGGATAAAGCGAGTCAGGATACTGCCGGCAGCGGCAGCGGATCTGTAGTAACTGTCTCGACGGCAGCGCGATGAAATCGTAATCTCTTGGACCAGAAGTTGGGGGAGAACTCTTGCGTGTATGCTTGTTGATTCCACCCCGCTCCTGTTGACCGATCCGGTCCTCGGCGTCATTGCGGAGAGCGAAGCGACGAAGCAATCTCAGACCTTCAAACCATGAACCGCACGAGATGGCTTCGCTTCTGCCGTATGCTAATGATCTCCGGTTTCCGATTCGATATCTTGCAGGACTTCCAAGCTTCTGTCCACGAGGTTCCTGGCGACGGAGATCACCTCGAGTTCTTTCTGAAGTTTGGAATCCAGGGCCTTGAGGCACACTTGAGCGGAGACAATAAGGCTTTTCAAATATCTCAGCGTTTCCCTGTCAATGGCAACCGTGTCTTCAACTCTCATAGGGGGCTCCTTGAATTGTGTCCGCGAGGCCTAGGTATTGCTCTGCGACGGCGCGCACATTCCTGGGAAGCACCATTGCCGGTCCAGCGATAAACGTGGGCCTTCCCGCAGCGGCAGCGCTGCGCCAATCCCCGGCTTCGCTGTTCGCAACCGACGAATCCTGCCGCTACCTCATCGGATCTTGTTCGCAATTGTGCGGAATTTGCCGCTGCCGGTCTCTCCGCTTGCATCAGTACCGCGCGCCCCAGCTTCAGGGGGGTTGAGGCACTGATTGCCGCCTGGGACTCTGGTTATCCGCTATCTGGTATTCGGTAGATTTATGGCAGGTCCGAGGCGCCTGTTCCGCGATTCCCGGCCATGCGACCACGGTCCTCAGCGGCTTCCCTGGTGGACGATCCGTGACCAGAGCCGGAGTGCCTGATAATAGCCGGGATAGGGGCGTTGTCAAGCGGCAAAACGGGGGTAGGACTCGTATATTTCGCATACCCCTTGTCGGTCTGTCTTGCCCACGGTCTTTCCCCCCGAATAAAGGTAACGTGGTGAAATAACGAACCGATGTTCTTCAGGGGGACGCGCCGCCCTGCGGCCAGGACGAGCAAAGGACCGATGCAGGCTCACACTGTCGAGCGACAGCGCATCCGGTCCACATTGATCGTGGGCCCATCGCATCCGAATAAGCTCTGTATACGCTGTTTCAGTGTGAGCTTGCAATTAGTTGGCCCATCAACAGAAGGACATGCTCATATCCGTGCTCTATGGCTTCACTTTGAAATCGTCCTTGGGCCGCCATAGCGCGCCACGGCTCAGGGAGGAAGACTTTCATTGTTGGTTGTGCCCGGCCAAGACGGAGCCTTTGAAGGAATTGTGTTCCAAGGAGAGAGCAACATTCGGGCAAAAGTCAGCCGCTGCCTTATGCCCCCAAGCCCGGTCCCACTTCCGGGCGCAGGTCTCCACCCCCGGCTTGCCCCTTGGTAGTCGGAGTCGCGAGCAAGGCGAAACCGGGCTCCTGCACGTGTCGGCTAGTATGGTCAGGAAATTTATGGAACTGAGAGCATGGATGGAGAAATGGTCCGGGCCGGCGACGCTGTCCCGCATTCCCGCGAAGGCCGTCCTCAGGAATGAATAATGGTTGATTCCTTGACTTCCAGGCCTTTCTCGAAGTTCTCCCAGAATTCCTTCTCGGATTTTCGCCAATCCGGGCCGAAGTGCTTGCCGAAAACGCCCCCCAGCTTTTCGAACAGGGCTTTCCATGCGGACTGGTAGCTCAGGGTGAGGACGTCCTCCAGGAAGGGAGTGATCCGGTCCATCTCGTCCTTTGGAAGATAAGCCCTGGCCCCCAGCTCGATGGACTTCTTGAGGGATTCCGGGTTCAGCGCGTGTGCCGTGAGCATCACCACCGGGAGTTCTCTGGATCTTGCGAACATCAGCAAATCAAAGCCCCGAACCCCCATGATATCGAGGATGACCAGGTCGTACGTGAAAGACGACAACATCTGGATGCCTTCTTCAAAAGAAATGGCCTTGTCCAGCTTGACGCCGTGCTTGTCCAGCTCCTCGCCAAGGATGTCCAGGATGTCCGGCTCGTCATCCACCGCGAGCATTCTCTTTCCTTCAAGGATGCTTTTTCCCATGGCTGTCCTCTGCTGTGGTGTGAAAAAGGGATGGGTGGATCATTTATAGTGAAAGTCGGTCCGTGTGTCAACGGATAAGCACGAATGAAGCGACATCCCACTACTCATGTTCATTATTGGGAACATGTGGCATCGCGAGTTCACCTTGATGAAAAACCGGACGGTTCATACTACCTCGAGAATGGCAGGCCGCGCGTCCTCTTTGACATTTCTTTCAATTCTTCGTAAAGTCTCATCCAAACCCCTGCCATCCTGACCGACTTGCCGCCGAAGTCTCCATTCAGCGGAAGGAAACCCCAGATGTGCGACGACGAGAGATCAAGACAGGAGCTGATCGAGGAATTGGCGCGCTTGCGTCTCCGTGTTACGGAACTTGAAAAGGCGGGTCGTCAAAACGTTGAAATAGCCGATGCCCTGAAACAATCTGAAGCCAAGTTCAGAAGGCTGACGGAAAGAGCCGTGGTGGGCGTTTACCTCATACAGGACAACAAATTTGCATATGCAAACCCTAAATTCGCAAACATATTCGGCTACCAGGTAGATGAAGTAGTATACAAACTTGGCCCTGCGGACCTTGTGTACAGCGAGGATTGGCCGCTGGTGGAGAGCAACCTGAGAAAACGAATTTCAGGAGCGGTGGAATCCATAAACTTTCGTTTCAGAGGCATCAAAAAGAACGGGGAGATAATTCACGTGGAGGTTTACGGCTCCCGGACCGATTACGAGTCCCGGCCGGCCGTGATAGGCTCCTTGATGGACATCACTGATCGCATACGCTCCAAACATGATCTCGGGCGAGAACTCATAAAATTCCAGGCACTTTACGATCTGGCGTTGGCTATGACCGCGGAACGCAGCTTAGATGAAAACCTCGCACTAGTGGTGGAGAAGAGCAAAGAAGTGCTCGAGGCGGACAAATCGTTCATAGCCCTGCGCAACGAGGCCGACGGTGATCTATACATGCACACATTGTCCGGAATCACCACCGAGGAGTTCAAACAGATTCGGGTTCCCTTTGGAGGGGCCCTGGGAGGAAGCGTTGCCCAGTCCGGCCAGTGGCGCATGGTCGAGGACTACCTTGAGGAGACCGGGCCGCTTTTTCACGACGTCGCTCGGGCCGAGGGACTTGTTAACGGGATCGCAGTCCCGGTCAAGATAGGGGGAACCAATCTCGGAGTACTCTACGTTTTCAATCGCACACACACACCCTTTTCCCGCTCCGATCTGGACACCCTTCTCCTCTTCGGCAATCTGGCCGCGGTGGAAATCCAGAGGCGCAGGGCGGAGGAAAGTCTGAGAGAAAGCCAGGAGCGATTCCGAAAGCTCTACGAGGAATCGAAGAGGGGCCAGGAGCTATACGTATCTCTTCTGAACTCATCGGCAGACGCCATAGTAATTTACGACATGGACGGGAGAGCTCAGTACGTCAGCCCCTCATTTACCAATATTTTCGGCTGGACGCTTGATGAAGTATACGGGAAACGAATTCCCTTCATGCCCGATTCAGAACGCGAAGCGTCCATGGAGATAATCTTCGGCCTTATCCGCGAGGGCACGCCATGCAGCGCCTTCAACACTAGGAGGGTCACCAAGGACGGCCGCCTGCTCAACATCAGCATCAGCTCTTCACGCTATCACGACCACGAAGGTAATCCCGCCGGAATACTGGTCATACTCCGCGACATAACCGACAAAAAACGAGCCGAAGAGGCGCTGAGGCAGAGCGAGGAACATTTCCGCACCCTCGCGGAAGTCGCGCCCTTCGGCATCGTGGTGATCTCGGCCGATCAGAGCACCGAGTATCTCAATCGCAAATTCACTGAAATCTTCGGATACACGGTCGAAGATGTTCCCAATACAGAAACTTGGTTCCGCGCGGCATTTCCCAATACCATACTACGGCGATTCGCCTCGTCGGCCTGGCACAAGCAGTTTGTCGGTACGAGGACTGAGGACGAGTTTGTCTCGGAATCGGTTCCAAGGGTCTTCAGAGTGAGATGCAAAGACGGCACGGACAAGATAAGCAGCTACAGGGCCGTGGTGCTGCCGGATGGAAGGGCTATCGCAACTTTTCTGGACGTAACCGCGGAGACCGAGGCTCAGCGGGAGATCATCCGTGCAAAGAACCAATGGGAAAGGACCTTCAACGCGGTATCGGACCTGATCATGATCCTTGACGGCGCCCACCGCATCGTCAGAGTCAACAAAGCTCTCGCAAACAGGCTGGGCGTTTCACCGGAAGCCCTGACGGGAATGGATTGTCATACGGGAAGCCTTCACGACAAGGGGGCGGCGACCCTCTGCCCCGACGTTCCGCTGTTGGAAGACGGAAAAGAGCATTCGGTGGAGGTATATGATCAGTCCCTGGGCGGCTTCTTCGACCTCCGAATATCGCCTTTGCGCTACGAAGAAGGGGCTGTGTTCGGTTCGGTCCATGTAGCCCGCGACATAACCGCGTTCAAATCCATCGAGCAGGCGCGGCGACTTGCTGTTCACCATCTTTCCCACGAGCTTAAGACTCCCCTGTCAATCATCAAGGCCTCCGTGAGGAACCTGGCCGATGAAGATCTCTCGCCGGAAGCCAAGCAGGTCAACACGGATCGGATGAGGCGCGGCCTCGACCGTCTAGGCGAAATTCAGCGGATCGTCCAGGATATAGTGGAGCCCCGCAGTTATCACCCCAGGCCCTTCGACATTCAGACCGCGGTGGAGGAGACAGTCCGAGAAGCCCGATCAAGGAGCGGCAAGAGGTCGGTATCACTTGTTACCAACGTGGAACCGTTGGAAACCAACTTGATTGCACCGGAGGTCTTTTCCGAGGTCCTGAGGACCCTTATCAAGAACGCCGTCGAGAATACCCCCGATGAGGGCGAGGTTGTGATTTCAGTGTCACAGGAGAGATTCGGCGTCCTGCTGACGGTGGAGGATCACGGAATAGGCATCACCGGCAGAGACAAGCAGTTTCTCTTCGATGCCTTCCATCACACTCAGGAAACCGAGAGATATTCCACGCGCAAGCCCTATGACTTCAACGCCGGCGGGAAAGGTCTGGAACTGATGAGGCTGAAGCTCCTCGCCCAGGAGGGCTGCTACGATATATCCTTCGAGAGCCAGCGGTGCCGATATATCCCATCCAACTCAGATGTTTGCCCCGGCCGCATTTCCCGTTGTCCCCATGGCGGCGATGCCGAAGGGTGCAGGCAATCCGGGGGAACCACGTTTTCGGTGCTGTTTCACGGGTGTGCGGAAAGGGTTCTTGGAGGGTAATCATCTTCGTAGGGCCCGACTACCACAGCTTGAATCCTACCTCTCAGGCGGCTCAGCAAGACGTTCATTTCGCCGTTGAACTCCCTGGGCCAGGACCTGCTGCGAATGGACACCGACGCCATGCTGCCGGGCCGGCACATTCTCAGCCATGATTCGATACTGTAATCCTGAAGGTAAGTCACCTCCTTGGCCCGAGGCACTCCAGCCTGGAGCGACAGCACCCGATCCGGGAGACGGTACAGGTCAATGACGCAGTGGTCGTCCCTTCCGGGGATCCCTTCGGCCAGCCGGTTGAGAACCAGACTAGATATTTCGGCGCTGGTCCTCCAGCCGGGAAAAGAGCAGACCAGAGGCGAATAAACAACCAGAGTGACCACCAGGGCAAGAACGGGTACCGGAGAAAGGACCGTTAGCAGCGTCAATCCGCCCCCCCCGCGGGCCGATGCCCCTGTCTCGCATGTCCGACGAGCCCGAAAGGCTCGTGCGCCGCGTCGGAAGCAGCCCGTCAGAATCAACGCGACCAGTCCGGCGAAGGGTATCACCGAAAAGTACATGCCGCGGTGTACAAAGGTCAAAGTCACCAAGTATATGCCCAGCGGTGCAAGCATCCACACCAGCAGGAAAGCAATCAGCGGTCCATCGAGCGAATTCTCGGCATTGCTGGGGTCGTTCTTGCTTTGCCGTACATGAGCCATGAGATAGTAGGCAAAGGCAGCCGCCAGTACTGCAGTCCATGCTGTTCCGAAACCGCTCTGAGAGCCTCTCAGAAAATCCACGGGATACAGCAGGTCAGTAAAGAATCCGTAACAAATGTTTGCAACGTATTGCTCCAACTCGGCCGGATCAACTGAACCGACGCGGGAATAGCCGCCCAGCCCGCCGACGGCAATTGTCCTCAGGGCAACGAATCCAATCGCCGCAAGGATATAGGGACCAGAGAACCTGAAGGCTTCGCCTATTCGATGAAACCACGAGCCGCCGCGGCCGAAAAGAAACGCGTAAGCGAATATTAGAAAAGGCACAATTAGTGCCGTCTCTTTAGCGCCCATCGCCATTAGGCAGCAACACAGAGATCCTGCGATCATTGCCTTGGACGTCCTGTCTCGCCGGTAAGAACTGACGAAAAAAGACAAAGTCAGCAGGGCAAATGCCGCAGCTATAATGTCATGACGCCTGTCAATGGCCGGCACGCTTTCCACCAGGACCGGGTGAAGAGCGAAAATCAATCCGCTTATCCAGCCGACAGCGACGTCCCCCCTTGTAATGGAAGTTATGCAAATGACAACGAGTACACTGACCAAGACGTGAAGCACCAGGTTGGTCAACAGGTATCCGAAGGGCTCAAGATGCCAGAAGAAATAATCCATACTGTACGACAAGGAAGAAACGGGCCTGTAAAACCTTGCCACATCCAGAAACCTCGAGCCGGACATTAGCGGCTCCAACAGTATCCTCCATAGATCCGCCCCTGATTCGAGGCGGCTTGTCTCTATGAGTGTCAGAGTGTCGGTTCCGGTGAAGAAATAGGTGAGGATGGGAAAATAAGCGGCAAGAGCAACAGCTGCGGTAGAACACATGGCCAAACAGGCCAGAATCAAGGAATACCGGGGGGCTGCCGAGGCGTTTGCCGAAACGCGGCCGGCGGTCCCGGGGCTGAGCCCTCCGACCGGCACGACCGCCTCTTCTTCCTTTGGCAAGCTGGTCGGCCTCAACGGAATCCTCTCCTCTCCCCAGGACGTAAGACGGTTTTGTGTTTCGGCCTTATCATCTTGCTTCTGAGCCGCCACACCTCCGCACTCCGCTGTTGAACCGGTAAAATTACCCCACTGAAGGTCAGAAATTGAGCAATAGTTGATAGCGCGCCGCACCGGGGGCTGTCAACAAGCGATTTTTGAATATGTTGACTATTTGGATGTTGCTGAGCCGATGGCTCA
>Ga0172371_10006960_pt1 | contig 16238 bp, 11 predicted proteins | sample Lak12m_FD_114543 | JGI IMG/M metagenome (GOLD analysis project Ga0172371, IMG submission 114543) | Freshwater microbial communities from Kabuno Bay, South-Kivu, Congo - kab_022012_12m | ecosystem: Environmental > Aquatic > Freshwater > Lake | place: Democratic Republic of the Congo: South-Kivu...
CACCTTGCGTAACATCATCGGTACCATGACCCTGAAATCGGCCAACAGTGAAAGGGGCAAGATCAATGCGGAACTGCATCAGACACTGAAAGAGGAGACGGCCAACTGGGGTCTGGAGATTGTCAGGACAGAACTCAAGGAGATCGATCCGCCGAAAGATGTTCAGGAAACCATGAACAAGGTGGTGAAGGCCGAGAACGAAAAGATTGCTGCCATCGACTTTGCCACCGCCCGTGAAACCGTTGCCGATGGTGAAAAGCGTGCCAAGATCAAGGAGGCCGAAGGTGTTAAGCAGGCTAAGATCCTGCACGCCGAAGGTGAGGCTGAAGCCATCAAACTCGTAAACGAGGCAGCCGACAAATTCTTCACCGGCAATGCTCAGCTTCTTAAGAAACTCGAAACTCTTGAAATCGCCCTGAAGGACAACGCCAAGATCGTGATCCCCGAAGGTTCACAACTTGTAAACGTCATTGGTGACATGGCAGGAGTACTGCCGCTTACCACCAAACCTGAAAAAAAGACTACGTAGGGGATTAGGGGGAAAGGGGATGAGGGGGAAAGGGGAATGTATATTTCCTTACCCCCTCACCCCCTCACCCCCTATTTCACTACTTGTTGAAGAATTCCTTCATCCAGAACTTGTTCTGTAAATCCCTGAGGTGGGTGGCTTTTGCGCCTCCCCAGCCATGACGGCCGTTGGGATAGATCATGAACTGGAACTCCTTGTTAAGGTCCTGCAGCTTGCTGATCAATTGCAATGAGTTCTGCATGTGGACATTATCGTCCATCTCCCCATGTACGATGAAGAGTTTGCCCTTGAGCTTGTCAGCATAAGTCATCGCTGATCCTGCCTTGTACCCTTCAGGGTTCTGCTCCGGGGTATCCATGAAACGCTCAGTATAAACATTATCATACAACCTCCAGTCGGTAACACTGTAGTTGGCAATTCCGTGAGTCCAGTAATCAGCGCCGGCCGTGAGGGCCATGCAGGTGGTATATCCGCCATAGGATCCACCGGTGATGCCAATTTTGCCGCCATCAACAAAGGGCTTTGATTTAAGCCATTTAACGGTTTCCCCGTAATCAACCATTTCCCATTTGCCTAAATTTCTCCACATGTAATCAAGGCCTTTCTTGCCGAACTGTCCCGAAGCCCTGTGGTCCACATTGATGGTGATGATGCCGTTCTGGGCATACCAGCTGGGATTGGTACCGGGGAAGGAGTTCCTGACGCCGCCGGCATCCGGACCACCGTAAATGGTGAAAATGACCGGATATTTTTTGGAAGGATCAAAGTTGACCGGATAGATGATGACAGCCGGCAACTGGAATCCGTCGGTCGACGGAATTCTGACCAGCTCAGCTTTCTGGTGCTTGGTCACATCATAGTCAAATTTGGTTTCACTCAGAACCCTCACAAGCTTGCCGTCCTTGTCCCGCAGCTCTTTTTTTCCGGGATTGCTGACGCTGTTCCAGTTATCGATGAGATAGGAACCTCCTGGCGATAGCACGGCAGAATGGGAGCCGGCCCCTTCGGTCAGTTTAACAAAATTCTTTCCGTCCAGATTAACCCGGTAAAAATGGCTCTCGGTGGATTCATCGCCCCTTCCGGTAAAATATACAATACCTTTTTCCTCATCCACGCGGGAGATTCCGCTAACCCTCCATTTGACATCAGTCAGCTGGGCGATCAGCTTACCGCTCCAGTCATAATAATAGAGGTTATCCCAATCGTTCCTGTAGCTCTTTAGGATAAATCCTGTCCCGTTTTTCAGTACGTACAGATCTTCGAAGAAATCCAGCCAGGTTTTACGCTGTTCATCATAGATCTTCTTCAGATCACCGTTTTCAGGATTGACCATGAAGAACTCCATGTGATTCTGGTCCCGGTTGACCACCTGAACCAGCAATTCTTTGGAGTCGGGTTTCCAGAATGGCCAGGCAATGTATTGATCCACATTGTAGTCAAACTTAGCCCAGGTAACCTTGCCGGTTTCGGTATCGGCAATTCCCAACTTAACTTTGGGATTGGGATCGCCGGGCTTGGGGTATCTGGTAAACTCAGGAGCACCGTGCAGGCTGTCGGCCCTCATCAGGACAAACAGCGGGACTTCTGTATCATCAAACCGGAGAAAAGCCACCTTTTTCGAATCGGGTGACCACCAGAAAGCAGCGTATTGGGAACCTCTTCCGAGGATTTCTTCGAAATAGACCCAGGAGGCGTATCCGTTGTAAATCAGGTTAGTGCCATCCATTGTCAGCCTTCTTTCAAGATTGGTTTCCAGGTCAATCACAAAAAGATCGTTATCCCTGGTAAATCCAACTTTCTTCATGTCGGGCGACATGCGCGGATTGACCTCCTTGCCGGGGTTGGCAGTGATCTGACGGGAGGCAGTGGCTGTCCCGTCTGAATAGTAAAGTTCGCCTTCCTTAACGACCACGCCTGGTCTGGGTGCCGGGGCTGCCTCAGGCTCTTTGATCGCCTTGGCTTTTCCGGTGGCGGCCTCAACGCTCATCCGCACATCCTTGCCGTCCTTGTCTTTCTGAATATCCAAATAATGAGTGTCATCGAGCCACTGGGTTTGCATCTGCCGGCCCCCGGGTCTCTGAGCCATCAGCGATCCGGTTATTGCCATGACAAGTGTCAGGCTCAGAGCACTGAGAAGGAAATGTCTGGTTTTCATTTTATATCGAGTTATTGATAATGGATTCAATCAGTTCCTGTTTTCCCGATTGCAGTTCGGGTTCACCTTTGGCCACAGCCAGGTCCCTGAGCTGACCCAGCGTCAGGGCGCCGTTTTCAAAAGCTTTGGCTTCCTTTTCATGGAATGAAAGGTACCGGTTGTCTCTGAAGTCGGATATTCTATTGGTGGTCAATAATTTATCAGCGATCAGGAGCCCTCTGGCAAACGTGTCCATTCCGGCTATGTGAGCGATAAACAGATCTTCCAGATCGGTGGAATTTCTTCTCAGCTTGGCATCGAAATTAAAGCCGCCGGTACCGAGGCCACCAGTTTCAAGAACAACCAGCATTGCCTCAATGGCTTCATACAGGTTGGTTGGGAAATTGTCAGTGTCCCATCCGTTCTGCGACTCGCCGTGGTTTGCATCAATCCCTCCGAGCATGCCGGCATCTGCGGCAAACCTCAGCTCATGGGCAAAACTGTGGCTGGCCAGGGTGGCATGATTCGATTCGATATTCAGTTTGAAGTCTTTCTCCAGGCCATATTTATGCAGAAATCCAATCACTGTGGAGGCATCAAAATCATACTGATGGAGAGAGGGTTCCATCGGCTTTGGCTCGATAAGGAAGGTCCCTCTGAACCCGATCTTACGCCCGTAATCCCTGGCAATCTGCAGGAATCGTCCCATGTGGTCCAGCTCCTTTTTGGTGTTGGTGTTGAGGAGGTATGAATACCCTTCGCGGCCTCCCCAGAACACATAGTTGTCTCCTCCGAGTGCGACGGTAGCATCCATGGCGGCCTTCACCTGGGCTCCGGCATGACAAACGACACTGAAATCAGGATTGGTTGCAGCTCCGTTCATGTAGCGCGGATGCCCGAAAAGATTGGCTGTTCCCCACAATAACCTGATGCCGGTGTCCTCCTGCTTTCTGAGAGCAAGATCCACCAGCTTCCTGAGATTATACTCCGATTCTTCCACATTCTTGCCTTCAGGCGCCAGATCGCGGTCATGGAAGCAGTAGAACGGCAGACCAAGCTTGGTCATAAACTCGAAAGCCGCATAGAGCCTGGCTTCGGCGTTAACCATCTCGTCACTGGAAACATCCCAGGGGAATTTCCGGGTACCGGATCCGAAGGGATCGCCGCCTGCATTGCACATGCTGTGCCAGTAGGCCATGGCAAACCTGAAATGCTCCTTCATGGATTTGCCGGCGACAACAAAATCTTCGTCGTAATACTTGAATGAAAGGTGATTTTCGCTATCCGGACCTTCATACCGGATTGGTTCAATGTCTGGAAAAAATTCGGATGGTATCATGAGAGTTGTTTTATCATTTCAGCTTTCCAAAGTTGGTAAAAGTCCTGATACTTACGGGATTTTTCAGGATCCGGTTTTACCTGTTGCACAACAGCCAGTGATTTGAATGCCTCTTTCGGACCTGCGAATATTCCGGATCCGATCCCTGCGCCCCGGGCTGCACCTGCAGCTCCGTCAGTGTTGTAAAGCTCAACCGTGGTACCGGTCACATCAGCAAAAATCTGCCTGAAAACAGGACTCAGGAACAGGTTTGCATGGCCAGCCCTGACGGTTTCGGTTCTGACCCCCATTTCACGCATGGCCTCAAAACCGTACATCAGGGCAAACACAATGCCTTCCTGGGCGGCCCTCATAAGGTGCTCCCTCGAATGACGGTTGAGATCCAGGTTAAGGATTCGTCCGCCGAACGGACGGTTCTGGTGAATTCTCTCCACCCCGTTGCCAAAGGGGAACACCAGCAGACCGTCAGACCCCGGCACAATCCCTTCAGCAAGGCTGTTCATGCCAGGGTAATCCAGGCCAGAGCCGGCAAGCAGCTTTTTCAGCCAGGAGTAAAGAATTCCTGTGCCGTTGATGCACAGCAATACGCCAAGCCTCCGTTCGGGCTGAAGATGATTGACATGGGCGAAAACATTGACTCTTGACAGAGGATCATGATTTACCTGATCGAGGATGCCGTAAATAACACCTGAGGTGCCGGCGGTGGCCGCTACTTCTCCGGGTTCCAGAACATTCAGACTTAATGCGTTATTGGGCTGATCTCCTGCGCGGTAAGTTACCGGTATTCCTGTTGGCAGGCCGGTGATTGCGGCGGCCTCAGCGTTGATGCTCCCCTGATGCCCGAATACCGGCACCCTGTCGGGAAACAGACCCTCATGGAATCCGTAAGCATTTATGAGCTCCTGAGAGGGCTGATCTTTGGAGAAGTCCCACAGGATCCCCTCTGAGAATCCGGTGGAGGTGGAGACAATGCTTCCTGTCAGCTTTAGGGCAATATAATCCCCCGGAAGCATGATCTTGTATATCTTTTCATAGATTTCCGGCTCATTTTCCCTTACCCACGCCAGCTTTGAGGCTGTGAAATTTCCGGGATTATTGAGAAGATTGCCCAGGCAAAATTCCCTGCCCAGTTTTTTATATACCTGATCCCCCTGAGAGGTTGCACGGCTGTCGCACCAGATGATCGAAGGCCTCAGAGGCCGGCCATCATGGCCTACAGCAACGAGTCCGTGCATCTGGTATGAAATTCCGACCGCTCTTGTTTCGCTGATCCGGCTGCTTTTTTTATCAAGGATCCGGATGGCTTTGACCACATGCTCCCACCAGGTATCGGGCTCCTGTTCCGCCCATCCCTGACGGGGAGCTGAAATAGTAAGTTCTGAATCCGGCGATTGGGCCTGGGCGATCACCTGACCGCTTTTGGCATCAACGAGGGATGCCTTAATGGAGGAAGATCCTATGTCGAGGCCGAGTAATAATGACATGTAAGTTTTTGATTTATTGATTTTTAATCTTGATCCATTCTTTCTGGTTCCGGGGTTTGTAGCTGACTGTCTTAACCGAATTCATTGAAAATCCACGCAACAGATCAAGTGCGGAAATTCCGGTGTGACAGGAGATCTGGACCAGGATATTCCCGAGAGCAGTGGCTTCTGCCGGTCCGGCCACCACAGGCAGTCCGGTAGCATCGGCGGTTAGTTGACACAGGAAAGAGTTGAGACTGCCTCCACCGATCATGTGAATCTTTTCGATAGGGTGGGGACTGATCTGTTTTAACTGATCCAGGGTTGTGCTGTATTTAAGGGCCAGACTTTCGAATATGCAGCGCGTGATCTCCTCGCGGCTTTCCGGTACCGGTTGCGAAGTCCTCTCACAATAGTCGCGTATGGCTCCGGGCATGTCGGACGGATTCATGAATGAAGGATCATCCGGATCAATCATCGACCTGAAAGCCGGTACTTTCTTGCATCCGCTGATCAGTTCCTCATAGGTGACCGGTTGATCCGCATCCCACAGCTTCTTGCACTCCTGTAGGAGCCATAATCCGGTAATGTTTTTTAATAGCCTGATTTTTTTGCCTACGCCTCCCTCATTGGTAAACAGGTATTTGAAGCTCTCTTCTGTTACGACAGGCTGGTCGGTTTCAATACCCATCAGGGACCATGTCCCAGAACTGATGTAAGCCCAGTTCCTGCCTTCGGCCGGGATGGCTGCGATAGCTGAGGCTGTATCATGCGCACCCACGGCAACCACCGATACCGATGGGATTCCCATTTCACTCAGGATTTCCGGCTTCACATTTCCCACCTGGGTTCCCGGGTCCACGATGTCCTCCAGAACATGTATCGGCAATCCGAGACGGAGCATCAGGTCGGGAAACCAGTTCCGGGTTTTCGGATTGAGCATCTGGGAGGTGGATGCTATTGTATATTCGGTATAAGGAGTACCGGAAAACATATAGGTGAGCAGGTCGGGCATGAAAAGGAGTTTGTCGGCCTGCAGGAGCAGGGTAGGGAACTGCTTTTTCAGCGCCCATAGCTGGAACAAAGAGTTGAATCGCATAAACTGAATACCGGTCCTGGTATACAGATCCTTTGGCCGGATCACTTTGAACACCTGTTCCATGGCCTCTTCGGTGAGGGAATCCCTGTAGGCGAAAGGCATCTCCAGGAGGTTGGAACTGCCGTCAAGAAGTCCGAAATCCACTCCCCAGGTATCAATACCAATGGAAACAGGTATCACACCGAAGGTATGAACGCATTTCCTTAATCCGGTTTTCAGCTCCGAGAAGAGCTTGTTCACATCCCAGTGATAGTGACCCTTTTGCAGGGTCATTTCATTTGGAAAGCGATGGATTTCCTTCAGATCGATCTTACATCCGTCGAATGTGCCGAGAATGGCCCTGCCGCTGCCGGCACCAATATCGAAGGCAAGGAAAGAGGAATTGTTCATGGAGGGCAAAGTTTGGCTTTGCCCTAAAAATACGAGTTTTTCAAGATGAATGGCTAAAACTTTTCAGCGATATGGCGGCTGATAGTCTTTCGGATCTGCTCTGAATCGGTAACGTAACCTTCTGCATGAATGGAGGTGACGAACTCCTCATGATTCCTGCCAGCCCGGTAATCAGGTTCTTTTGACGGATGCTTAAGATATCTGGCGATATAAGCCGGTGACTCTGAAATGTTCAGCACGGCATGATAAAGCACCAGGGTGCGCTTGCGGTAGATCGATGATCCCAGGATCTTTTTTTCCCCTATGGCAATGTCGGAAATACCCTTCTCCGCCAGGTTTCTCACTCCGGTTTCCTCAAGGGCATCCATGATGATCCGGTTGATCCGGCGGAAATAGGTCTTAGGATTTTCCATAGCCGGCGCATGAAAACGAATCGAGATCACCAGTGTCCTCGGTGTCAGGATTACCGTTTGTCCGCCCGAATGCCTTTTGTACACCGGAACCTCCTCAGCCTCGGCAAGCTCCAGATGCACAGCGCTCTCCGGGCTGTTGCTTGTCCCTAAAACAATACAGCTCCGCTCCGGCTGCCAAACCATAAACGCCGTCCCCTCCGACTCCGGATCAAGCAAAACTGAATCGGGTAATGGATACATTTGATGTGGTGATGTGATGATGTGGTGATGTGGTGATGTGATGATTTGATGATTTGATGATGTGGTGATGTGGTGATTTCCTCAACCCCTTTCCCCCTCATGCCCTCTTGCCCTCATGCCCTCATGCCCTCTTGCCCTACTTATGTATCGGTTTGTCGGCCGCATCCATGCCGGCTTCGAGGAAGACCTCGGCAACGGTGGGATGGGCGTGAACGGTGCGGGCTACATCATAGACCGTGGCCTCCACCGACATAAAGGCGGCAGCTTCTGCGATCAGGTCGGTGGCGTTGGCGGCAATGATTTGAACGCCAAGTACTTCCCCGTATTGTTTGCCCGAAAGGATGCGGATCATTCCTTCGGCTGCATCCTCGGCCAGCGCTTTACCGTTTGCCGACATGGGGAATTCGCCAATCCGGTATTCGATTCCCTTATTCCGGATCTCTGCTTCGGTAAGACCGATCTGGGCAACTTCGGGAACGGTGTAAATATTGATCGGATATTGTTTGATGTCCATGCTTCCTTCCACTCCCTGGATGTGGTTTACCACAAACACTCCCTGGGCTGATGCGGCATGGGCCAGATAGGAAAGCCCGTTCACATCGCCGGCGGCAAAAATGGAGGGCACACAGGTCTGCAGGAATTCATCCACGGGGATAAAATTGTTTTCGCCCACCTGAAGACCGACCTCGGACGGAGGCACTATTCCCTTGCGCCATGAGCAGTTGATGACGATATCATATTCGATCTCCTGCTGATTGACCTGGAGTATGTCATCGGTTGCCCCCCGGATCTTACCGTTCTCAATGATTCTGATACCCTGGCCGCGTGTTTTTTTCAGGATATACTGCCGGAGGTAATCATCCACACCCGGGATCACATTCTCGGCCGGGCTAACCACCGTGACCTCCCTGTCGATCAGCTGAAAAAACTGTGCCAGCTCAAGGGTTGCCGGACCATGGCCCACAAGGACAATCCTTCCCGGGATCTGAGGCAGATCCAGAAGATATTCTACCTGAATCAGCTTGTTTGCCGGGATCTCCGCTTCCAATGCTGCCGGATAGGATCCGGTTGCAATCAGTATATTCTTTGTTTCCAGCAACCTGTTCTGTACGCTAACCGAGTTGGGCCCCGTGATCCTGGCTTCACCCCTGATAACCTCAACACCATTTTTTTTCAGCAGGAAGTTGATTCCGGCGGTAAGCTTCTTAACGATCTGTCCTGATCTCTTCTTTGCATTGTCCCAGTTGAATGAAACCTTGGTCAGGTCGATCCCGTCGATCCCGAGGTTCTCCGCCGCCTTCAGACGTGCAAAGAATTTTGCGCTCTCAATCAGGGCTTTGGTGGGAATGCATCCCCAGTTGAGACACATGCCACCCACCTCTTTTTTCTCCACCAGTGCGGTTTTCATTCCGAGCTGACCGGCCCGTATGGCCGCAACGTACCCTGCCGGACCGGCACCGATAATGATCAGGTCGTATACCATAAGGTTAGATTTTAGACAAACAAAGTTAACCGATAATCAATGCAACAGGATCGCCCAGATACTCCATTATTTTGTTCAGGAACCGGGTCACTTCGCCTCCGTCAACAATCCGGTGGTCGACCGAAAGGCTTAATGGCAGGATAATACCGGGAACCACCTGTCCCTGCTTCACTACCGGTTTCTCCACAAGGCGGCCTATTCCCAGAATCCCGGCCTGGGGATAATTGATCACCGGAACGGCAAATTGCCCGCCGATAGAGCCGAAATTGGTCAGTGTAAAAGTCCCGTTCTTCATATCGTCAAGGGAGAGTTCCCGGCGGCGTGCTTTCTCGGCATAGGTGTTGATCTGAATAGCTATGTCCCTGATGGTCAGTTTGTCAACCTGATTAACCACCGGCACAACCAACCCCTCTTCGGTATCCACAGCCATTCCTATATTGTAATATTTTTTGAGGATCAGCCGTCCGTTGTCCAGGTCCATTTCAGAGTTCAGCACCGGATGCTGCCTGAGTGCCAGCGCAACAGCCTTCATAATGAATGGAAGATAGCTAAGCCTGATCCCCTCATTGGCAAAAGTCTCCTTGTATTTGCTCCTGATGCGCACCAGCTCCGATACTTCAACCTCATCAAAAACGGTCATGTGAGCGGCATTGTGCTTCGAGGTGATCATATTCCGGGCAATGGCTTTCCGTATCTGGCTCAGAGGTCTGATTTCGACGGGAAGCTCACCTGATGCCGCAGACACGCCCGAGGTCGGAGCCGGCCGGGGGTCGCTGACCTTTACAGTGCCCGCCCGGTTAAAATAGTTCTGAATATCTTGTTTGGTAACCCGTGCGGCTGGACCGGTGCCCGGCACAAGATCAATGTTGATGCCCATCTCTTTTGCCATAGCCCTTGCTACCGGTGTGGCCAGGGCTTTTCTGCCGGTTCCGTGAGCCTGTGTGGTGGAAGATGTCGCAGAAGCTTCATCCGTGGCTGGCAGATAGGCATTGTTGTCTGCAATCTCAAGGGTCCCAACCACTCCGGCTCCCTCCTCTTTCACGGCTTCAAAAGCAGGTTTGGAGGCTTCGGTAATAGCAGCCTCCCCTTCAAGTCCGGGAAGTTCAAACTCCACCAGCGGCGTGCCTACGTGAATGGTTTCACCGATTTTTCCGTACAAAGCGGCTATCCGGCCTGTTTTGGGCGAAGGAATATCGGTTACAACCTTGTCGGTTTCCATTTTGACCAGCGGCTGACCCATAACCACCTCCTGGCCTTTATCAACATACCATTCGGCAATGATGCCCTCGTCGAGTCCTTCGCCAATATCCGGAAATTTGAAAATATACCTCATGAGATCAGAATTTTACAGTTTTTTGAATCTCATAAAAGATCTTCTCCGGAGAGACCATATAGTGATGCTCGCCTTTTGGCAGGGGAACGATCGTGTCAAATGCGGTAACTCGTTTTGGCGGGGCTTCAAGGTAAAGAAATGCCTCCTCGGTGGCAACCGCCATGATTTCAGCACCGACCCCGAATGAGGTGGGCTCTTCAGCCACAAAAACCATGCGGCCCGTTTTACGCACGGATTCGGCAATGGTTTCCTTGTCGAGTGGATAAATCGATCTCAGATCGATCAGTTCAGCCGAAATGCCGGCCTCCTTAAGCCGGGGCAACGCCCGCTGAACCTCCCTGATCATTGCACCATAGGCTATCACGGTAACATCTTTTCCGGGAGTCAGTATCTTGGCTTTCCCGATGGGGATCGAATATTTCTCCTCGCTGACCTCCTGCTTGATGGCCCGGTATATTCTTTTAGGCTCCATAAAGAGAACCGGGTCATCCGATTCAATGGCCGAGATAAGCAAACCTTTGGCATCCCCGGGGGTCGAAGGTATGACCACCTTGAGTCCGGGAATCTGTGCATACAATGCCTCCATGCTTTCGGAGTGGTGCTCAAGGGCATTGATGCCCCCGCCATAGGGAATCCTTACCACTACCGGCATGGGAAAACGTCCTCTGGACCGGTTCCGCATCCTGGCCAGATGCGATATGATCTGGTTAAAGGCAGGATACACAAATCCGCAAAACTGCATCTCTACCACCGGTCTTAAATCGGCAGCGGCCATTCCAACGGCAGTCCCGACAATGGCAGATTCCGCCAAGGGCGAATCGAAAACCCTGCGGGCACCGTATTTTGACTGGAGTCCTTCCGTTACGCGGAAAACCCCTCCTTCAACCCCGACATCCTCGCCGTAAACGACCACTGACTGATCTTCCCTGAGCTTTATGTCCAATGCGTCGTTGACCGCATTTACCATGTTCATTACTTTCATTCAGACTCCTCCTTTCAGGCAATTGACTCTTTCCACTTCAGGAACTTTTCGTGTTCCACCTGCTGCCGTCTCAGATCGTCCGGCATTTCAGCATACATGTATTTAAACACATCCTCAAGCGCGTAGGGAGGATGGTTTTCCGCTTCGGTGAACTGCCGGTCAATTTCCTGTCTGAATTGTCCGATCAATGTCTCCTCCTGATCTTCCTGATACAGATCCTTGCTGAGGAGATACTTTTTGAGCCTTTCAAGGGGATCCTTTTTGTCCCAACTCTCCTCCTCCTCTTTCGTCCTGTATTTGGTCGGGTCATCTGAAGTGGTGTGAGCCCCCTTGCGGTAGGTAACAGCTTCAATCAGCACCGGCCCCTTGCCGCTCCGACAGTATTCCCTGGCTTCCCTGACGGCTGCCAGCATGGCGAAAAAGTCGTTTCCGTCAACCCTGATTCCCGGCATTCCGTAGGCCACCGCCTTGATGGCAATGCCGTCGGATGCAGTCTGGGCCCTGAAGGGCACGCTGATGGCAAACTGATTGTTCTGAACGATGAATATCACAGGAGCTTTCCATACAGCTGCAAAATTGAGGGCTTCATGAAAATCGCCCTCCGAGGTACCTCCGTCGCCTACAAATGTGAATACCACCTCGTCCTTCTGTTCATAGTTGATCGCATAACCGATTCCGGCAGCATGTTGCAGTTGGGACGAAATGGGAACGGCGATCGGAAGGAAATGATGTGCGTCGGGCCAGCTGTTACCCTCTTCATATCCCATGAAATAAAGAAAGATGTCCTTCAGTGAGGCCCCTTTTGCCAGCCAGGCTCCCATCTCCCTGAAAGCCGGCACCAGCCAGTCGTCATGTCTGATAACCTGCGCCACCGCGCCGGAGATAGCTTCCTGACCGTAATTTGGCGGGTAGGTAAAAATTCTTCCCTGACGCTGATAACTTACAGTCATCAGGTCGGCAGTGCGGGCAAACAGCATGTCGTGGTAAGCCTTGAGCAGCGCCTCATTATCAATCTCCGGAAAGTACTTTGGCACGATGATCTTGCCATCATCGTCCATGATCCGGAACAGCTTCTTCTTCAGAGCATCATACTCTTTAAACATAATCATAACCAGGTTGATGTTCCTATCGAACAACCAAGTTGCGATAATGTTTACCCTAAAGTTCTGCTGTCAGCCTTACAAGATGAGTGATTACTTCCGAAGCTTTGACCATAGACTGAACCGGAACAAATTCGAAACGGCCGTGATAATTGTGTCCTCCCGTAAACAGGTTTGGGGTGGGAAGACCCATATATGATAGTTTTGCCCCGTCGGTGCCTCCGCGGATGGGGATTACCACCGGCTCCAGTCCGGCTTCCCTGATCGCACGGGCTGCAAGATCGATGATATGTCTGACGGGTTCGATCTTTTCCCGCATGTTGAAGTACTGATCGCGTATCGACAGGTCAATCCTGGCTGGCTTATATTTCTGATTCATTTCGGCGGCAGCCTGCTGCATCACCTGCTTCTTCCTTTCAAAAAGGCTCCTGTCATGATCCCGGATGATATAATCAAGCTGGGCGCCATCCACCGTTCCATCTATTTTGGTGAGGTGATAAAACCCTTCATATCCTTCGGTATTTTCGGGACACTCCCCTTCAGGCAGCCGGGAATGAAATTCCATTGCCAGTTGCAGGGCGTTGATCATCTTGTTTTTGGCCGTACCCGGATGGACATTTCTTCCCTGAATACGGACCTGAACCCCTGCAGCATTGAAATTCTCAAATTCCAGCTCTCCAATGGGGCCTCCGTCGATGGTGAAGGCAAAGTCAGCCCCGAAACCCCGAACATCGAAGCGGTCAGCACCCCTTCCGATCTCCTCATCGGGAGTGAAACAAATCCTCACCTTCCCATGCGGGACCTCAGGATGCCCTGCAAGCCAGGTAACTGCCTCCATGATTTCCACAACACCTGCCTTGTCATCAGCCCCCAGCAGGGTGTGGCCGTCTGTAACAATCAGGTCCTGTCCGGTATAATTCAATAATTCAGGAAACTCTTCAGGCGACAATACATGCCTGCCAGCCGGGTCGAGGAGAATTGAATCTCCGCTGTAATTGCTGATAATCCTGGGATTGACGTTCCGTCCGCTGAAATCCGGACTCGTATCCATATGCGCAATCAACCCGAGAACCGGCACCTTCCGGTCCGTGCTGGCCTGCAAAGTGCCTGTCACGTACCCGTTTTCATCCTGGATAACATCCACGCACCCGGCCCTCATCAGGTCCTCTTTCAGCACAGCGCCGAACTCCCACTGTCCCTTAGTACTCGGACAATCCATCACCGACGCGTCAGACCGGGTATCGATCTTGACGTACCGCAGGAATCTCTCACACAACTTCACTGGATCAAACATGCTCTTGCTCGTTGCTTGTTTTGTAACTCTGAAACTTCTGTAACCTCGTAATGGTTGAAATGGTTGAATTGGTTGAATTGGTTGAATTGGTCTTTGTGGATAAGTGGATAGGTTGATAAGCGGATTTTATTTCTCTATGCTCTACTCTCTATGCTCTACTCTCTATGCTCTACTCTCTTCGCTCTACGCTTCTTCCGCGTCACGCGTCCCGCGTCACGCGTCACGACTCTCTTCATCGTCTTCCTCCTGGCTGTCAGGCAAAAACTCCCTTGCTTCCGCGGCTGGCAGGGATTCCACATCCCTCAGCCTCCGCTGGATAGCCTTGGTTCTTTTACCCACCAGCTCGTCAATCTGCGAGGAGGCAGTTTGCAGATTCTTGTGGGCTTTGTCGAGTAGCCCTCCGAATTTTTCGAATTCGGATTTTACAGCGCCAAGCACCTTCCATACCTCGCTGCTTCGCTTCTGAATGGCCAGCGTCTTAAATCCCATCTGCAAACTATTCAGGATGGCTGCCAGCGTGGTTGGACCGGTGATGATCACCCTGAAGTCTTTTTGCAGGGTCTCCACCAGAGCTGACCGTCTGACAACCTCGGCGTAAATTCCCTCGAATGGAAGGAACATGATCCCGAATTCAGTGGTGTTCGGGGGATCCAGATATTTATCGCGGATATCCCGTGCCATTTTTTTCAGGGTTGTCTCCAATTGCTTCGTGGCGGCTTCAATCACCTCCGGATCGGCATGGTCATAGGCATCCAGCAGATGATGATACTGATCCTGCGGGAATTTGGCGTCGATCGGCAAATAGACGATGCTTCCCTCATCATCCTTACCCGGCAGGCGGATGGCAAATTCAACCAGATCGGATGATCCCTTTTTGGTTTTGACGTTAGCCTCATATTGATCCGGTGCAAGGATCTGCTCAAGCAGCATCTCCAGCCTGACCTCCCCAAGCCCGCCGCGCATTTTCACATTGGACAATACCCTCTTGAGACCCCCCACATCCTGGGCCAGCACCTGCATCTCGCCCAGCCCTTTCTGAACATCAGACAATTGCTTGTTGACCATCTCGAATGATTGTCCGAGACGTTCGTTAAGGGTCCTCTGAAGCTTCTCATCCACCGTGTGCCTCATCTCTTCTAGCTTCTTCTCATTATTCTGATTCAGTTCCTTCAGCTTCTCCTCAACCCGGTTACTGATCTTGTCGAGCTGAAGGATCATGGTTTCCGAAAATTCCCTCAAACTTTTGGAGAGCTCCTCCCGGTTGGATTTCAATGAATCGCTGAAGCCCGACTGGAACGCCATTAAACTCTGGTTCAGTTCCTGCCTGTTGATCCTTACCTCTTCCCTCACGGCGGATTCGATCCTGGCGAGTTCTTTTTCAAAGGATGAGATCGATTGAAGGACCTCTTCGGCCTGGCTGTCCGTTTTTTTCCTGAGCTGCAACCCCAGAAGGATCAGCAGAAGCAGGCAGACCACTATCAAAAGAATGTTAGTAAGCATACTGATGTTAATAAATTACCTGACTATTTTCTCCGAGTATCTTTTTGAACCGGAGTTGAAGGACACAAGGAACAATCCGGATCCGGCAGGAATGATCAATTCACCCGTATCCCCCTGTCTGATGGTGTGCCGGTAAATACAACGGCCCAGCGCATCCACAACTGTCAGATAGCCAGAGTGATCAGAAGTAAGCCCGGGTATCACCCGTATTCCTTCAGCCACGCTCCAGGCTCTGAAAGCCACGGGTCCGGTCTCCTGATCAATCACCTCTTGCCCCATTCCGATATCCTTAACATCCAAAGGTAAGCTGATTACCTTGGATTTTGCCCCGCAACTGAAGGATTGAACGAACAGTGTATCCTGTCCGATGAAACTGAAGGTTACCGGTATCTCACGTTGGGCAGGACTGATGGTGTCGGGCATGCCCGTTGATGCCAGCCACCAGGTTATCAGGTCGGCATCTTTGATGGAAGGTATTATGTAAATATGCGGATAGCCGATCTCAGGAAAGACAGGTCCCTGAATCGGACCCGGGGAAACCAGGGAGGTCGGTACCGGAGGCATTCCCGAGTATTTGAACCAGTGATACCCTTCGAGGTTCACGTTGGCTTTTATAATCGGATCATTATCGTCCAGAAATCCTGCATAATAGTTCAGCCAGGGCTCACAAACCGAATGGCCTGTCATCAACCAGGGATACAGGTCGGGATCATAGGAATCCTTGTCACCGTTAAATATCGGGAGCAGCTTAAAAGATCCGCCAGATGCAAGGTCCCTGAGCCTCTGGCGCTGCTCGGCAAAATTGTAAAGATTCAGGCTCCCGTCATTCCGGGCCGATACATACACCGCCGGCAGAATACGGTCGACCAGCGGGGGAAGCTGCGCTGACTGATCTGCCCGGATCCAGCCGATATATACCTCAGTTTCCAGTCCGGGTAG
>Ga0172371_10006962_pt1 | contig 16237 bp, 13 predicted proteins | sample Lak12m_FD_114543 | JGI IMG/M metagenome (GOLD analysis project Ga0172371, IMG submission 114543) | Freshwater microbial communities from Kabuno Bay, South-Kivu, Congo - kab_022012_12m | ecosystem: Environmental > Aquatic > Freshwater > Lake | place: Democratic Republic of the Congo: South-Kivu...
CTCAATTTATAGAAAAGGCCTACAAATCAGGTGCAAACCTGTATATAACCGCCGAACTAAAACATAGCCATGCACGTATGACGGAAGAACTCAACTTCTGTGCCCTGGACATTGGCCATTTCCATTCTGAAAAGTTTGGTATGATGGCCCTGGCCCGATTAATACGTAAGAGGCTGGAAAAACAGGATCTAAAAGTTGACATAATAGAAGACCGAACAGAAAAAAGTCCTTTACAGTTAATAAAATGATTGGAGGAAACCACATTGCAACAAGAGGTAAAATTGCTCATCAAGCTCCAGGCCGTTGATCTGGAAGCAAAGCACATTCAGGACAAAAAAGAGGAAGGCCCAAAGGGGTTGCGCCATATCGAAAAAAAGGCAGAAGAACAAGAAGAAGAGCTAAAGGCTGTCCTGGAAAAACAAGAGGAACTAAAACAAAAGAAAAAAGGAAAGGAAACAGAGTTAGAAGACGAAATAGCTCATCTCAAAAAATGCCAGGGCAAGTTAATGGCAGTGAAGACAAACAGGGAATACCAGGCCCTCTTAAAAGAAATAGAGGAAATTAAAAAGGCGAATCGCAAACGGGAAGATGAGATCGTAGCCATCATGGAAGATATAGAGCGGCTGGAAAAAGAAATCAAAGAAAAACAAGAGGAGCTAAGTAAAATTAGGCAAGAGATAAACATCGAAAAAGGGAAATTAGATTCGCTTTTTCAGAAATATGACAAAGAATTGGCTAAATTTGAAGGAAATAGGAAAACAATGGTCAAAGACATACCGGAGGAGATCCTCAAACGCTATGATTTTTTGAGAAGCAAGAGAAACGGCTTGGCCGTAGTGGGTGTCCTAAATGCCGTGTGCCTGGGATGTCACATGAATATCCCGCCACAATTGTATAATGAACTGCTTAAGGAAAAAAAGATGATATACTGCCCAAGCTGCCAACGCATAATTTACTACCAGGATGTCCCTAAGGCAGCAAATGAAAAATGATGGTTTCTTCGTATCCGTTCACCGTTATCAGTTCACCGTTGTCCGTAAGAACCTGAAAAGCTTTTTTTCGGTGAATAGTCAATGGGAATCGTATTTTCCGGCAACCGTTGCCCCTCAAAAAACGTGAAAAACTCCACATGGTAAACGGTGAAGTATTTTCCGTTATTCGGCCACCGTTGTCTGTGAAAAGCACGAAAACGTCTTTTTCGGTGAACGATGAACGGACAACGGTGAACGGTTACGTCTCTTCTCTCCAACTCTAACGCACATCCGGCAATGGATCTTATTGAATAAATTGGTTAATTGTGCTATTTTTATAGTGACATAGTTAGAGTAGGCAAGGTGGTCGCTCGTCCTCTCCTGCAAAGCGAGGGGATAAGAGGAAAGTCCGAGCTCCAGAGGGCAAGGTGGTCCGTAACGCGGACTGGGGGTGACCCCAAGGAAAGTGCCACAGAAAATATACCGTCCGCCTCTGGCGTGATAAGGGTGAAAAGGCGAGGTAAGAGCTCACCGTCCCGGTGGTGACACCGGGAGCTAGGCAAACCCCACCTGGAGCAAAACCAAATAGGGGGACGTTTGAGGGCGGCCCGTCCGAGGTTCCCGGGTTGGTTGCTAGAGGCGTCAAGCAATTGACGTCGTAGAGGAATGACCATCGTCCACCTCCGGTGGATAACAGAACTCGGCTTACAGCCTACTCTAACTTGTTTTTCCATAACACCTTAGCTGTTTGAAAACATTGGATCACCTCAGCTCTCAACAGCCTGAAATGCTACAGATTCTTAAATTTGGAACTCAGGAACTCATGAAGGGAAATACTGTTCCATCCCTGATTTTTCGCCTCGGCGAATCTGCCTATGGCACGACTTGATTTCCAGATTCATTCATATAAGTGGTAACACTTTAGGTTTTACAACGCATCACATTCACGACAGGCTTTCAAAAATCTAAATTGTTACGTTTTTTCAAGTTGTGGCGCCGCTAACGGCGTTTTTTCTTTTCTATAAATGAGCACCATAGCTATAATAACTGCAGCAGGCAAAGGGGTGCGGATAGGCGCGCCCGTCGCCAAGCAATTTTTGCCTGTCCTTGGGAAACCTCTTCTCTGGCATACAATCAAGGTCTTTGAAAACTGTCCGGGTATTGATAATATCATCTTAGTGCTCCCCTCGGATATGGTTAAAATCGGCCGGGAACTATTCCAGGCTAAGGGTGAATTTAAAAAACTATGGAAAGTGGTGTCCGGTGGAGAAACCAGACAACAGTCTGTAAGTAACGGGCTGCGGGCTATACCAGAAAAATACAAAATAGTCGTTGTGCACGACGGGGTGCGGCCGCTGGTCAATGAGGATACTATAAAAGAAGTAATAGAATTGGCCAAAGAAAAAGGAGCAGCCATTGCCGCTATGCCGGCGAACGATACGTTGAAGCGGGTTTCGGCCAACGGGTGCATTGTAAGAACGGTAGAAAGAAGTCTTATATGGCAGGCGCAGACGCCGCAGGCCTTCCGTGTTGAACTCTTAAGAAGGGCATTTACAGAGGCCCAAAAAGACAATTTCTATGGTACGGATGAGGCCTCGCTCGTAGAGAGGCTGGAAGAACCGGTCTATATAATCAAGGGGGCTTCCACCAATATAAAGGTAACCGCACCTGCTGATCTAAAATTAGTGGAGATATTGCTGAGACATAGATATGGAAACAGCACATAGGGTAGGGTTTGGCTACGATGTACACCGCTTAGTAGAGGGCCGAAGACTGGTGATCGGTGGGGTAGAAATACCTTTTGAAAAGGGGTTGCTTGGTCACTCTGACGCTGATGTCCTTATCCATGCCCTGTGTGATGCCTTACTGGGCGCCGCCTGCGAAGGTGATATCGGACGTCATTTCCCGGACGATGATCTGCGTTATAAAGATAGCTCCAGTATGTACTTATTAAAAGAAGTTATGCGTATCATCAACCGTAAGCGACTTTGTGTGCTCAACGCAGACTTAACCCTCGTGGCAGAAAGGCCAAGGATTCAAAAATTTGTCCCGCAAATGGTACAGAATATCAGCTCAGTCTTAAAAATATCCCATCTTTGTGTAAACATAAAAGCCACCACCACTGAAGGACTTGGGTTTACAGGACAGGGGGAGGGTATGGCTGCTTTTGCCGTAGCTCTGCTTGGAGAAAACGCCCTGAAAGACTGAAAAAAGAGAGCCAATATGACGCTTAGACTGTACAACTCATTTAGCGGTCAGAAGGAAGACTTTAAGCCTCTGATGGATAACCGGATCGGTATATACGTCTGCGGTATTACGGCCTATGATGCTTGCCATTTGGGCCATGCCCGTGCGGCTGTAGTTTTTGATGTCATCATTCGCTACCTGCGCCACCGTGGATTTAAGGTGACCCACGTACAAAATATTACCGATATAGATGACAAGATCATCAACCGGGCCAGAGAAAAGGGGGTCTCCTGTAAAGAGCTTTCCGAACATTATACCGGGGAATTCCACCGGGATATGGAGGCGTTGGGCGTGGCCCGTCCGGATGTGGAGCCAAAGGCCACCGGGCATATCCAGGATATCATCCGTTTGATTGAGACCCTGGTAAGCAAGGGGTATGCGTATGCGGCTGAAGGTAATGTCTTCTTCTCTGTGGAAAAGTTTCCTGGTTATGGACGGCTGTCCCATCGCAGTCTGGAAGAGATGCAGGCCGGCGCCAGAGTAGAAATCGACCCCCGAAAACGCCATCCTATGGATTTTGCCCTCTGGAAGGCCGGCAAGTCGGGCGAACCCACCTGGGAAAGCCCCTGGGGGCCAGGCCGGCCCGGATGGCACATCGAATGCTCGGCCATGAGTATCCGCTACCTGGGGGAGACCTTCGATATCCATGGAGGGGGACAGGATCTCATCTTTCCTCATCATGAAAATGAGGTAGCCCAGTCCGTGGCCGCCACTGGAAAACCATTTGTACGCTATTTTGTGCACAACGGATTTGTGACCATAAATGGTGAAAAGATGTCCAAATCCCTTGGCAACTTCTTAACTATAAAAGAGATCCTGTCCGGTTATCATCCAGAGGCCCTGCGCCTGTTTTTACTCTCCAAACATTACCGCAGCCCCCTGGACTACTCAGAAGACTTGATCCGGGAGAAGCAGGTCAGTCTGGATCGAATATACGCTACATTAGGTGAGGCCCTGGAGAACACCATATCCCCTGCAATCCCGCCGGCTACACGCCCCGGCGCATCTGCAACAGGAGTATCGCTGCCGCCTGAAGCAGAAGCCGCATGTGCCCGGGTCAAAGATCTTAAAAAACTATTTTACCAGGCCATGGATGATGACTTTAACACGGCCCAAGCCATGGGCCATGTCTTTGATGCGGTAAAAGGAATAAACACCCTTCTACAGATCAGCAAAAAGGGGCCGGACCAGACCTGCCGGGCTGCTATTGGGTTTGGTGTCTCTGCCATCGGGGAAGTGGGCAAGGTACTGGGACTCTTCAATGCTGATCCCGGGGTCTATCTGGAGAAACGCCGGACAGAAAAATTAAAAAAAATCCCCCTTACCGAAAAAGAGATCAGCGATCTCATACGCCGGAGGGAAGAGGCCCGCGAAAAGAAAGATTGGGCTGTCGCCGATGCTATCCGCAAAAAGTTGGCTGGGGCCAATATAATTCTCAAAGACAGCCCACAGGGAACAACCTGGGAGATAAAGGAGTAAGTGCCTCTATTTAATCTGGTTTCAGACTTCAAACCGCTTGGCGACCAGCCTAAGGCCATTGAGGCCCTCACCCGTTCCTTGCAGAAAGGCCACAAGCATCAGGTACTCCTCGGTGTCACCGGTTCCGGCAAGACCTTTACTATGGCCCACGTCATTGCCCGGGCAGAGCGTCCCGCCCTTGTCATAGCCCCCAATAAGACCCTGGCCGCCCAACTCTTCAATGAATTCAAACAGCTTTTTCCCGAAAACGCCGTGGAGTACTTCATCAGCTATTATGACTATTATCAGCCGGAGGCCTATATACCGCAGACCGATACCTATATCGCCAAAGACGCCTCTATAAACGACGCCATAGACCGCCTGCGCCATTCCGCAACCAGTTCCCTTTTACAGAGGCGGGACGTAATCATCGTGGCTAGTGTATCCTGTATCTATGGCCTTGGTTCTCCCGAGGAATATCGCAGCATGCACCTGGCCCTCGTTGAAGGGCAGGAACTTGGCCGGGAAGATCTCCTGCGGGCCATGGTCGATATGCTTTATGAGCGTAATGACATGGATTTTCACCGGGGGACCTTTCGTGTACGTGGCGACATCGTGGAGATATTCCCTTCCTGTGAAGAGGACCGTGCCATCCGCGTCGAATACTTTGGCGACACCATCGAGGCCATTAAGGAAATAGACCCGTTACGTGGGGTAGTCAGGAGGATTATGAAAGAGGCGCTCATATACCCTGGCAGCCACTACGTGACCACACGTCCCCGCTTGCTGGAGGCCATCGAGCGTATAAAGGCCGAGTTAACGGAAAGAATCGCTTTTCTCAGAGATCAGGGACGCCTTGTAGAGGCCCAGCGCATTGAGGAGCGCACCAATTTTGACCTGGAGATGCTGCAGGAGCTTGGTTACTGCCACGGCATAGAAAACTATTCACGCCACCTGACCGGCCGAAGACCCGGAGAACCACCACCCACCCTCATGTCTTATTTCCCGGAAGATTTCCTCCTTTTTATCGACGAAGGTCACATCACCATCCCTCAACTCCAGGCCATGTACCGGGGAGACCAATCCCGCAAAGAAACCCTGGTGGGGTACGGCTTTCGTCTGCCCTCGGCCCTGGATAATCGACCGCTGAACTTCGCCGAGTTTGAACAACACGTAAGGCAGGTAATTTACGTCTCCGCCACACCCGGCCCCTACGAACTTAAAAAGGCGGCCGGCCATATAGTCGAACAGGTCATCCGGCCTACCGGTCTGGTTGATCCCAGGGTTACTGTGAAACCGGCAGTAAGCCAGGTCGATGATCTCCTGGAGGAAATAAGAAAACGCCTTAAGCGAAAAGAACGGGTCCTCGTAACCACACTTACCAAGCGTATGGCCGAAGACCTGACCGAATACTATGCAGAGCTGGGGATCAGGGTAAAGTATCTCCATTCCGATATTGCCACCCTGGAGAGGACAAAAATTATACGGGACCTGCGCCTCGGAGTCTTTGATGTACTCACCGGTATCAACCTCCTCAGGGAGGGTCTGGATATACCGGAAGTCTCGCTGGTAGCCATCCTGGACGCAGACAAGGAAGGTTTTTTACGTTCAGAGCGTTCCCTCATTCAGACTTGCGGCCGGGCCGCCCGGAACGTACACGGCGAGGTTATTTTCTACGCCGATCATATGACCACGGCTATTAAGCGGGCGGTAGAAGAAACCGAACGCAGGCGGAAACTACAGACAGGGTATAATCGCCGGCATCATATTACCCCGACCACTGTCAAAAAATCCATAAGGGATGTCCTTACCTCGGTTTATGAGGCTGACTACTATACAGTGCCCGTGGCCGCAGAAGAAACAGAGAAGTTTTTAACCGTTGAAGATATCACCCGGCGCATAGAATCCCTGGAGGAAGAGATGAAGCGCGCCGCCAGGGACCTGGAGTTTGAGCAGGCCGCAGAACTGCGTGACCGCATACGCGCCCTCAGACAGCAGGAGTTGGCTTGGCGTTAAATGAGGATATTCTTTCTACTATTCCCCACGGAACAGGTGTGTATCTGTTCAAGGATGCTAAAGACCACGTCCTTTATGTGGGAAAGGCCAAAGACTTAAGAAAAAGGCTCGCTTCATATTTTCAAAAAAGACGGGAACAGGGGACCAGGACGGAGGCCCTGTTCACCCGGGCCGCCTCTATCGAGACTATCCTGACGGAGAACGAGAAAGAGGCCCTCATCCTGGAATGCAACCTGATCAAAAGACACCGGCCTCGATACAATGTAGTTTTACGCGATGACAAAAACTATCTCTCGCTGCGTCTCGACCCTTGTCAGAAGTTCCCCCGCATTACCATCGTCCGGCGCCTGGCCGATGATGGCGCCATGTACTTTGGCCCGTTTTCCTCCGCCGCGTCTGTGCGTGACACTCTGCGTTTCTTGCAACATATCTTCCCGCTACGCCGTTGTGGTGACATCGTATTTAAATCACGTACCCGCCCCTGTCTCAATTACCAGATCAAACGCTGCGCGGCCCCTTGCGTTGGTCTGATTTCGGAAGAAGAACACCGGAAACTGGTTGACCAGGTCGTTTTGTTCTTTCGCGGGCAACTCCAGGACCTCGTAAAAATCTTCGAAAAAGAGATGCAGACCCTCGCCGGCCGCCTGGAATATGAAAAGGCCGCCCTTTATCGGGATCGCTTACCGGCCATAAAACGGACCTTAGAAAAGCAATCCGTGACCTCCACACGCCTTGTTGACCGGGATGTCATCGGGCTATACCGGCAGGACGGGTCTGTCCAGATATCCATCCTTTTCGTCCGTAACGGGGCCGTGATCGGCCATAAAACCTTTCCTTTCCGGGAAGCGCCGGCGACAAACGAAGAGATATTATCCCATTTTCTAAGGCAGTTTTATAGTGAGGGGAAATACGTGCCCAAGGAAATTCTTATACCGCTGGCCATTGAAGACCAGTCGGTGATCGCCTCCTGGCTCGGGGAAAGGACGGGGGAAAAGGTATCGATCCTGATACCCCAAAGAGGTGACAGGCATCGACTCTTGCTGCTGGCCATGAAAAACGCCGAAGGTTCCTTCCGCCAAAGACTAAAGGAGGAAGGGGATATCCATAATCTCCTGACACTTTTGCAGGAAAAACTGGGCCTCAGGTATTACCCCGAACGCATCGAGGGCCTCGATATATCCAATATCGGCGGGAAAATGGCCGTGGGTTCACTGGTAGCATTTATCAATGGCATCCCTGGTCGAAGCCTCTATCGACGATACAAAATAAAGTTGCCCGAACAGCCGGATGATTACGCCATGATGCGCGAGGTTGTTTCACGGCGTCTGATCCGGGCCAAAGAGGAAAATTCATGGCCGAATATGCTGCTCATAGACGGCGGGAAAGGCCAGCTTAACGTGGCCAGGCAGGCATTGAAAGACCTGGGCTGCAGCGGCCGCGTGGACCTGGTCGCTCTGGCCAAGGGGAAAAAGGGCGAAACAGACAAAGTATATCTCCCGGAACGTAAAAATTCCGTTCTATGGGAAGGGAACTCCCCGCTCCTCCTTTACCTGCAACGCATTCGGGATGAGGCCCACCGGTTCGCCATAGAATACCACCACAAGCTGCGCAAGAGGGGCTTAACCCGGTCGCTTTTGGATGAGATACCGGGGGTCGGCAGTGTGCTCAGAAAAAGATTACTTACACATTTCGGCAGCGTAGAGAAAACGAAAAGGGCTTCAGTTGAAGAAATCGCCTCGGTCAAGGGGATAAATCCCTCTTTAGCGGCTAATATAAAGGCTTTTCTGGAAAATTATAAAAGGGCTCATTCCATAACAGAATGAGCCCTCGCTAATCCACCTTAAAACTATATGAACCTTACCTAAAAAAGTTTCTAAGCTATCTCTTTCTTGACCGAGACAGCCACCTTCCAGAGAACAGTTAATATCAGCGCGCCGGTCGCGTACACCATCATAGAAACCGCCAGTTCCGGGATCGTCGGTGCGTACTCTGTCACCCTTTCAAACATATTCGGAACAAACCCGGCCACCAGCAAGGCCAGTCCTTTATCAATCCAGCTCGCGCCAACCAGCATAAGAAGAGCCGGGACCAATATATTTTCGTTGTTCCGGAAGGCAGGCGGGATCAGTAAGACCAGGCAACCAATGGCCATCACTACAGCAGCCCACATAAAGGGGACCAAGAGATTATGCCCTTCCAGGCCGTGGAAAAGGTATTCGAATGAATGCATATGCCCCGGGATATTGCTGTAGAAGGCAGTGAATAGTTCAAGTCCAAAAAAGAAGACGTTCACACACATGGCATAGGTGATAATCTTCGCCAATGATTGGATCGCCTCTTTCCCGGGATCGTACTTTGTCAACCTTCTCAACAGCAGGGACAGCAGAAGGAGTATCGCAGGCCCGGAACAAAACGCCGAGGCCAGAAATCGTGCAGCCATAATAGCGGTAAGCCAGTAATGTCTGCCTGGGATACCAGCGTAGAGGAAGGCCGTCACGGTGTGGATGCTGAAGGCCCAGATTACAGAAAGATACACAAGGGGCTTTATCCACGAGGCCGGCGTTACGCCTTTGCGCTCTGCCTGGAGTGTAGTCCAGCCGATAATGATATTCAGAAAGAGATACCCATTCAAAACGACCATATCCCAGAAAAGGATTGAATTGGGTGTGGGGTGCAGGATGACATTCAGAAGACGCTGCGGCTGGCCAAGGTCCACGACGATGAAAAGCATACACATGCTCACCGCGGAGATGGCCATAAACTCGCCTAAAATAATCATCTTGCTAAACGCCTTGTAGTGATGAAAGTAGTAAGGCAAAACCAACATCACTGCCGAGGCGGCCACGCCGACCAGATAGGTAAACTGGGCGATATAAAAACCCCACGAGACATCCCGGCTCATGCCGGTTATCTTCAGCCCCTGTGTGAGCTGTGTGTAGTAGGCAATAGAGCCCAACCCGATGAGACCAAGCAGCAACAATATCCATACATAATAGCCTTTACTTCCGTATAGTGCCTTCTCAAGCATAGCCGTTACCTCATACTATGTAATAAACGCAAGGCTGCGTACCCAGGTTTGGTTTACGCCGGATGTTGTAATTGGAACGAAGCACCTGTCTGACCTCTGAGTTCGGGTCATCCAGATCGCCAAAGATTAGTGCCCCGTTGGAGACTTCCACACAGGCCGGCATCAGCCCTTCCGCCAATCTCTCTGTGCAGAAAGTGCACTTTTCTACAACTCCGCGCATCCGCGTCGGATATTTCGGATTCTCCTCTTTGACATACGGCCGGGGATCTCCGAAGTTAAAGCTCCTGGCGCCAAAGGGACAGGCGGCCATACAGAACCGGCAACCGATGCACCGGTGCATGTCCATCATCACGATACCGTCTGCCCTCTTATATGTGGCCTTTGTGGGGCACACCCGTACGCAGGCCGGCTGATCGCAGTGGTTGCAAAGCAACAGAAACGGCCTGTGCTTCACCTCATCCGAAACGAATTCGTTCATATCATCCGGGAAGGCGTGCTCATATTCCTCGGTCCAGATCCATTTCACCTCTTGTTTCGTTCCGATGTCCGGGACATTGTGAATGCGATGGCAGGCCTCGATCATCCTTTTGCAATCAGCCTCTGTCAGCTTCCGCGTATCAATGACCATGGCCCATCTCTTCGCCGTTAATGCCTTTGGATTCGGCGAAACCTGCGAAGCCTCCACCGGCGCTCTTCGAAGCAAGTCAACAGCGGTCGCGCCTCCAAGCCCGGTTACGACGGAGATCCCGGCTATCTTCAGGAATTCTCTTCTATTGATGCCCATGCCACTTTCTCCTTCTCTTTCGGTTCGATATGGCAAGTCCAGCAGTACGGTTTTACATCCGTGTAATTATGACATTCGTCACAGAACTGTTTTTTATTCGAATGACAGTTCATGCATTCATTCTGAAGGCTCATATTAAACGTCTTACCGCTGCTGCTCACATATAACTTGTTCCCATCGCGGACCACGGAATCACGCCAGTCGTTAAGAATTTTCATATGCTCGGCCTGCATTAAGACCTTCGGCTCTATACACTTTTTCTCTGCCAACTGCTGGATTACAGGGGTGTCGATTTTGGGGTCTGGCTTCTTAGCGGCCTTGCCCACATTACTCCAAAGCGGGAAGGTTACCAGGCCAACGAAAACGACCAAACCGGTTATGATTTTGCCTCCGTCATACATCAGCCTCTTCCTCCATTCCCTTTAAGGGTCGAAAACGGAAATCTTGAGTCCTCTTCTTCTCTCCAGGTACGACCATAGCATTCGCTACCATTTCATGGATACCTGTTACCTCCACCCCTGGCGCCCAGTAGTTACACAAAGTCACCAGCGTAGCCCGGTCAATGGCGCAGATACAGCCCAAATGGTTAACTCCATGTTTCTCCTGGACGTGCCGCACGGCGTTTCCTCTGGGAAGTCCGCCTCTCAGCCTCATCTCCATCATCTCGTCTGTCCCCAGTCCGGCTCCGCCAGCGCAGCAAAAGGTCTGCTCCCGGATGGTATTCTCAGGCATTTCATAGAAATTATTGCATACGCTCTTGATGACGTAGCGCGGTTCCTCAAAAAATCCCATGGACCGGGCCGGGTTACAGGAGTCATGGAAGGTTAGTGTTATGTGGTCGTTTCGGCTCGGGTCCAATTTCAGTTTGTTGTGTTTGATAAGGTCGGCGGTAAATTCACAGATATGCACCATCTTGGTGGACTTGGCATTTTCGAATTTAGTCCCCGTAATGGGAGAGACTGGTTCTTCCAGAAAATCGGCCGGGCCGTTCATGGTGCCCATGTACTGGTTAATTACCCGCCACATGTGGCCGCACTCTCCACCCAGAATCCATTTCACGCCCAGCCTTTTGGCTTCGGCGTACATCTTGGCATTAAGCCTCTTTATCATCTCATGTGAGGTAAATAGGCCGAAGTTCCCGCCCTCGGAGGCATAAGTGCTCCAGGTGATGTCGAGTCCCATACTCGACAAGTAATGAAATAGGTAGTGGTATCCCATAAATGTATAAGTGCCGGGATCGCCGAAGATGTCCCCTGAAGGAGTAATAAATAGTATCTCCGCCCCCTTCCGGTTGAAACTTGGCGTCACCTTGACTCCGGTTACGGTCTCCAGGTCTTCTAAAAGGAATTCAGTCATCTCCTTGTAGGCATGAGGCAAAATACCCATATGGTTTCCAGTCCGGTAACAATTGGCCACGGGCTCGAGTACCCAGTTGACGTTAAGTCCGATCAGGTTAAGGAGTTCCCGGCCGATCATGGTGATCTCTGCCGTGTCGATACCGTAGGGGCAGAATACCGAGCAGCGCCGGCACTCCGTACACTGGAAAAAGTAAAAAAACCACTCTTTTACCACGTCATAGGTGAGGTCTCTGGCCCCGGCCAGCCTCCCCAGGATCTTTCCGGCAGTGGTAAAATTCTTTCTATATACCGACCGGAGAAGCTCTGCCCTCAGAACCGGCATGTTCTTGGGGTCTCCTCCGCCGATGAAGAAATGACACTTATCCGCGCAGGCGCCGCATCTTACGCAGATATCCATAAAGAGCCGGAAGGAACGGTACTTTTCCAGCCGCTCGGCCATCCCTTCCAAGAGAATCTCTTTCCAATTTTCGGGCAGTTTCCAGTCCTCATCCATCGGCGACCACGCTCGGGGATTCGGGAGTCCAAGCACCTTTAGATTCTTTGGCTTTGCCGGGTAGATAAAATTGCCGATCTTGAACTCCGGTTTGGTATCCATCCAGTCTTCTCGAGGCGGTTTATAATCGACCCTCGGTAACTCCTCGCGGTCGTAATAACCCATCTGATCTGGTCTAAACTTTTTTGCAGGACCTGCCATGGTTACTCCTTTTCCACTGGTAATCCAGCTTCTTTCATTTGTTCTCTGAATTCGTCTTCATATTCTTCGTAGGTATGGACCTTTACCGGGTAATTCCAGGGATTGATGTGTCTTACGGCCCGGTTGTTGTTAGCCAGATTTCTGGTAGGGCTGAGGAAGACCCCGCCCAGATGCATCAGCTTACTGAACGGGAAGTATGCAAACAGGGTGCTGACCAGAAATAGGTGGATGTAAAAAATAACCCCGATCCCCTCCGGGATCTTGGGGCTGAAAGTGACCAGTCCCATCGTCAGCTCTTTCACGCCCACGATATTTGTCTTAAAGAAATAACGCATCAGAATGCCGCTCACAGCTATGGCCAGGATCAAAAAGAGCGGAAAGTAGTCATTCGCCAGAGAGATGTACCGCAACTGGGGGACAAAGACCCTTCGCAAGAAAAGGTACGCCACGGCCGCCAAAATGACCATATCCGTCTGATAGAGCGTAGGAACACCTACCTGTAAAATTCCGTCCAGCGTCTCAGCCCATTTTACGAAGAAAGGTATCGGCTCAGTAAAAAATCTAAGGTGTCTAACTAAAATAGTCAGGAAGGAGTAATGAAAGGCTAAAGCGCCCAGCCAGAGCCACTTCGCCGAACCGTATCGGAGTATCGGCCCTTCTCTCAAATCAACCTTTGTGTTTCTGAACAGTGAACGGAAGAGAAAGACCTCCAACAACATCCTTATGATAACTTCACCGGTAGTAAACGGGTTATCGAACCTGTTCCGTTTGACCCATGTCTGACTTTTTTGCTGGCCGCAGGTGGTGGTTATCCGGAATGGAACCGGCGAACGTCCCCACTGTACAACGCGGCGAATGAACCCTATCAGAAATATAAGAAAGGCGGCATAGGGGATAAAGACACCGAAAAGGTAGTTCATTCCAGCGCCGCTCACTCCCGCGTAAGCAATTAAGGTGAGCGCCAGGACTGCGATGAGGGGAAGCAAAAGTCTCATTTACCGTTACCTCACTTCGTTTAGGCTATCAATATTAGTATCTTTGGGATCCGGCTGTTCCTCCGGGATCTCGCCTATCATATTTGTTTTTTGCAACAATCTAAAGAGCCTGTTTTTCCACTCGGTTGCCCTGATTTCATAGACCTGCTCACGGCATTTCATGTAGATGTCAAAAGAGAGGAGGGCCAAGCCATCTATTCTGGACTCGATAAACAATAGCTCGCCAGAAAGCTGGTGCTTTTGGATATCAGACCCCAGCTCTTCCCGAATCAGTCTCTTGAGCACGAAGACAAAGGCAATAGCCTGCGTGGGAGTAAGATCCTGAACCGCCCTGATTCGAATAACCTTGTCGAGAAAGGGAGAAATTTTCTCAGGATCCACTCCATTGAGAAGCTCTTCGAACAGGCCGTCTATACCTTCAGAAATCATGGATCCTACGGGATTAGCGAACTGGTTCTTTTGTGCCTTCAAGAATTTGGCCGTGTCAGCCGGGTAGGTCTCCAGGATCGCGTCGAACCACTTTCTCACAATAGCGGATTTCTTTTGTAATAAAAGGCTTTCCAGGGTTATATCCCGAACTTGTTGGGGCGAAGACATGCTGTTAAATCCACCTGAATTAGATACGGCTACCCTTGTAGCACGTTATTTCTTTCACTGTCAATAAAAAATATTCTATGAATGGCGGCTCACTCAGTTTAGAATTCTATAGACAAATTCCGTTTGCGTGTCAAGAATAAAACGCATGTCTAGCTGTGACATTTTTCACTATGCCCTAAGACTTAAAGGCATTAATTTAAGTTAGCTTAGTCAGGCCGTCAGAGCCACCGTACTAATCTCCATCAAAAAGGCTAAGTTGCGCATCTTGAATTCTTGCCAACGGTTTTCTGGAAAAAGGGTTTTCGTATTTTTTGAGATCCTGCTCTATATCCTGCAGAAAAGGAGAGATTTTTTGTGATGACCTTGTGCCGAAAAGCAGGCGTTTTCTGGCGTAGCTCAGAAAGAGCTTTTCCTGCGTCCGAGTCAACCCCACATAAAATAGCCTCCTCTCCTCTGAAATATCCGACTGTCTTTCGTCTGAAAATCCCCCTGTATCCCCCTTTTCCAAAGGGGGAATTAACGTATTCCCCCCCTTTGCAAAGGGGGGCGAGGGGGGATTGTTTTCGTTGTTCTTTGTGTCGCCATGGGGCTTATGCGCCTCATTAGAAGTGTGCTTATAAGGGATTAAACCCTCTTCGCAGCCGGTAATAAATACCACCGGGAACTCCAGGCCCTTAGCGGCATGGAGGGTCATCAGGGTTACCTTTTCTGCCTTGGGGTCATAGAGATCTGCTTCACCCTGGAGTGCCAACCGGGTGAGAAAATCCGAGACATTGTCTCCGAACCGTTCAGAAAAAGAGAGGAGATAGCGTACGTCTTCCTGGAATTCTGTCTCTTTTGACAGATCACGAAAAAATCGACACTTTCGTAAATCCGCTCCAATTTTTCTCGAACGGTCTTTCCTTTTAATATTATTTTCAGCGGGGTCAGCCCATCTTTAAGGCCCTGTATCCGCTTTCTATCGAAAAACTCCAACCTGTCCAGACCGCACCCTAAAGGCTCCAGCGTCCTTAAACAAAAAAGGAGTTGAGCTGGCCCCTTCCGGTCCACGATCTTTTCTTTCCCCACTCTCTGGAATGGAATCCCCGAACGGACGAATGCCTCTTCCAGGACCTTCCCCTGCTCGTTAATCCGGTAAAGTACGGCAAAATCGGAAAAACTTCGTTCGTCTCCATCTTCTGACGTATCGATATTTCTACTCTCCATAGAAAAGTGGCTGATCCCCCTGATCTCCGTCTCGATGCTCTTAACCACAAACTCGGCTTCAGCCTTCTCCGTAGGCAACTGCGCAATAGTTAGCCAGCGTGGCCCCTGGATACCGGACCAGAGGCCTTCCCGGACATCACCTTCCCCCATCACCTGCCTAGATGCCCGCAGTATCGTCTCTGTAGAGCGATAATTCTGCTCCAGGCGAAGTACCCTGGCCGTTGGATAATCCTCCTGAAATTTATGAAAATATCGAACCGATGAGCCTCTGAAACCATAAATCGCCTGATCCGGGTCGCCGATAACACAAAGGTCGTGGGTTGAAGGGGCCATGAGCCGAATGAGCCGGTATTGGGCATAATTGATGTCCTGATACTCGTCCACGGAAATAAAACGAAATCTCTCCTGATACTTCGCCCGGATAGCCTCGTGACCCTCAAGGAGTCGCACCACCTTAAAAATCAGATCCTCAAAATCGAGGAGATGGGCCTCATCGAGCGCCCGCTGATAGGCCTCATAAATCCGGCCAAACAAATCCCGTGGGATATCTCCGGCTATGTCCTCCCAGCCGTCTCCTGGAGAAAGGAGATTCTGTTTCGCCCTGGAAATGGCCTCGCCCATCTTTCTCAAGTTGCAATCAGAAGGCAGAAGACCCTTGATCAGATAGTCTCGATCCGCCCCGGTCAGGATGGTAAACGGTTTCCTTACCCCGACTGCCTCGCCATCCCCCTTCAGGATATCAAGGCATAAGGCGTGAAAGGTCTTGATGGTTAACTCTTTTAGGACATTTGAATCCTTAATGAGTGAGGTCAGGCGATCCCTCATCTCTTCCGCGGCCTTGTTGGTAAAGGTAACCGCCAGTATCTCCTCCGGCTGCGCGATA
>Ga0172371_10006966_pt1 | contig 16233 bp, 16 predicted proteins | sample Lak12m_FD_114543 | JGI IMG/M metagenome (GOLD analysis project Ga0172371, IMG submission 114543) | Freshwater microbial communities from Kabuno Bay, South-Kivu, Congo - kab_022012_12m | ecosystem: Environmental > Aquatic > Freshwater > Lake | place: Democratic Republic of the Congo: South-Kivu...
ATCAAAATGACAGCGCCTGGCCGCTCGTCGAGGCTTATTTTTTGCCGCAGATTATGAAGAATTCTTCCAGTTCTGGCAAGACGAACCGCTATACCGCTGGAGCCAGGGTCAAGGGGAGTATCCCGGGAAACATCCTGTATGATATTGAGATTCCTTATCAGTTCGGGAAAACTAATCATAAAACAATCAAGGCATTGGCATTTCATGCAGATATTTCACATACATTTTCTTCTGTTTTATGGAAGCCCAATGTGGTATTTGAATATAACTATGCGTCTGGCGATAAAAATGGAAATGACAGCCAGAATAATACCTTTATCCCCCTTTATCAAACTACTCATGACCCCTATGGTTTGATGGATTTTTTCCGCTGGCAAAATATGCGCGAGATTTCCCTGCGGGCAGACTTATTCCTAACTGAAAAATTAAAACTAATCCCCCAGACAAATTTCTTCTGGTTAGATAGTACCAATGATTCCTGGTATGATTCTACCGGCTCTGTAGTACGCAGCAAGAAAACTACCGGGCGCAGAAGCCATTATGTCGGACAGGAAATCTCCCTGCGCGCCTGCTATGATTTTACTAAGAATATTAAATTGGAAACCGGCTATGCCCATTTTTTCACCGGCAGTCTTGTTGCCCAGAGCGGCGCCAATGATGATGCGGATTGGGTTTATTCGCAGATGAGCCTGAAATTCTAGCCTGGTTTTTATTTTAAAATTTCTATAATTTATTAGTAAATCAGTCAGTTAACTGTTTTCGGCGAGCACGGATTTCATTGATTATTCTTTTATTCGGGTTATAATGAAATTTAATTCTACAGAGGGATGGAAGTGAAAAAGGCTAAAATCAGGATAAATCTTTTTATTACTCAGCAAAGGTGCGGTTGTGACGGTGATACCGGCTGTTGTGCTGCCCCGGGCCAGAGCAAGAAGGAAATAGCTGAATTGGCGAAAGCGTTGAAGACAGCTGCCCAGGCTGATGTTGGGGTGAATGAGATCAGGGACATCAAGATTATGGATAGGTTTCCTAAAGCAGCAGCCTTGTTTAAGAAATATGGGTACAATTGCCTGCCTATAGTAATGGTTGGCAGCCAGGTGACTTCATATGGCATACCGGATGCGCAGTTTATCGTTAATTCTATAAAGAAAGTTAAAATAAGATGAATAAGTACCCCAGGTTTTTCCTATTATTGTTATTCAGCCTGTTATTTATCGGCCAATCCTGCCCAACCCAGGCGCAAGAGCAGTCTGGTCTTGACGGTACAATAAATGTTAGTTTTGCCGCCGGGTTAAATAGTTCTCTTAACCAGGTTATAAATGAATTCAAGAAGATATGCCCTAAGGTAAAGTTTGTAAAGGAATCCGGCGGGACCATGCTCTTGATACGCAAGATTACCGAGCTTAATCAACTGCCTGATGTGGTTTTTGTCGCGGATGCCCTGGCAATTAAAAACAGGTTGATACCTGAATACGCGGATTGGTATATTAAGTTTTATGAAGACCGCATAGTCCTGGCTTATTCCGAGAAAAGCAGATATACCAATGAAATAAACAGCCGGAACTGGTATCATATTTTAATGCGTAAAGATGTGCGTTACGGTTATGCCAATCCTAACCTGGCTCCGGTAGGTTACCGCACGCTTATGTGCTGGCAGTTGGCAAGCCTGCATTATAATGAAAAGATCGGCCAGATGAGTATTTACGACAGCTTAAAAAGCTCCTGCCCTAAAGAGAATATTTTACCGGATGTTGCTGAGCTTTTGCATCTGCTTGAATCTCTTTCTTTGGACTATGCTTTTGTTTATGAGTCTACGGCTAAGCAGCATAATTTAAAGTACATTCAATTGCCTAAAGAGATTGATTTGGGGAGCGATGAGCTTAGTGATTTTTATAAACAGGCGAAGGTGGAAATATCTACCAGCAGGAAAGGGCAGAATGAAACTCTTTTTGGTTCGCCGATTACCTTTGGCCTGACTATCCTTAAGGGCACAGCTAATTTAAAAGGGGCGGTTGAGTTTGTTAAGTTTTTTCTTGGTCCAACCGGCAGGAAAATCCTTGATTCCAACTACCAGACGATGCTCAGCCAGCCGTTGGCTTATAATTCCCAGAACCTCCCGGATGAACTTAAACAATTTGTTTTGCCCGAGGGTATTCCTAAATAGATGATATACTTATTCCTGTTTGTAATTCTCTTAGGCCTGCATTTTATTTTCTTTGCTTCTTTTGTTGATTCGGGGACAAACGCGGTTATTTTAGCCGCGAATTTTCTTTTTGCTTTTAACGGGGTAAAGGTTTACCGCAGGGAGAGCCTGAATAAATTTATCCTTTACCTTTTTGGGTATCTTTTGCTTTTTGTTTTTGTATTTTTGCTATCCAAGGCGAATCTTTTATTTGCTATTTTTGTAATCCTTTACAGCGCAATCTTTAATATCCGGCGACTTTTGCCTTATCTGATAATTTTAATCTTTTCCCTGGTCTTTGTTACTCCTTACTGGCTTCAGGTTAGTGTCTTATTGGGGGCATTCTATTTCTTCGCCGATAATATCTACAAAACTACTTATTCGCGTTTCTTTGTTGTATTATTCAGCATTGGTTTTATCTCTATAATCTTAATTATCTTTCCTATCTTGTATATTTTCCTCCAGGTTACTCCCCAAAGCCTTCTATCAGCTTTTAAAAATAATGAATTCCAGCAGGCTTTGTTCAACAGCTTAATTACTTCAGGGATAAGCAGCTTGATAATTTTAATATTCGGCGTTCCTTTTGCTTATGTTATGGCGCGTAAGAATTTTTCCGGTAAAGGTGTGCTGGATAACCTGATTAATTTACCGATACTTATACCGCAGACTGTGGTCGGGGTGGCCCTGCTGGTGGTTTTGGGGCCTAAATCACCCGTAGGTGAATTTATGTTTAAGAATTGCCGCTTAGCTATTGCTAACGGATATTTAGGCATAATCGCGGCCCAGATTTTTGTCAGCTCGCCATTTTTGATCCGCAGTGCAATAAACGCTTTTGAAGGAGTTGACCAGAAGCTGGAGGATGCCAGCCGCACCTTGGGCGCTTCGGAGTTTAATACATTTATGCGTATCTCCTTGCCATTGGCTGCCAGCGGTATCTTCAGCGGTTTTATTCTTGCTTTGGCAAGGGCTTTAAGCGAGGTAGGCAGCCTGATGGTTATTGCCTATCATCCTATGACCGCGCCGATATACATATATGATCAGTTTATTCAATATGGCTTAAGCGAGATCCAGCCTATGGCGGTTCTATTGGTGATCTCCTGTTTGTGGGCGTTTATCGGCCTGCATTGGCTGCGCCATCAACTGGTAAGGAAGGCTAAATAATAATGTTTTTTAAGGTCAACGGGCTGAATAAAAACTGGGAAGGGTTTAGCCTGAAGGATATTTCTTTTGAAATGGAAGAGGGGGAGTATTTTGCCCTGCTCGGCCCGTGCGGTGCCGGGAAAACTTTATTGCTTAATGCTATTGCCGGGTTATACCGGCCTGATTCAGGAAATATTTTTATGAAGGGCCACCGGGTAACTCTCCTACCTGCGGAAAAAAGAAGCGTAGGGTATCTTTTTCAGAAGGATGCGCTTTTTCCTCATCTGAGCGTAAAAGAAAATATATATTACGGTTTAAAATACCATCAGCCGGATAAAAAATACCTGGACGCAATTTTCCAACTCCTGGGTATCCAAGAGTTATTGGCCCGCCGAGATACGGTTAATTTAAGCGGAGGGGAGGCCAGGAAGGTAGCTTTAGCCAGAAGCCTGGCAGTGAAGCCGCGTTTATTGCTGCTGGATGAGCCGTTATCTTTTTTAGACCCTTTAAGCCGGCAAAAAGTAATCCAGAGCCTTGAGTCTTTAAATAAGCAAATTGGAATTTCTATAATTCATGTAACTCATGACCTGCAGGAGGTAAGGGGGATTGCTAAAAATATGGCAATTTTATTTGAGGGAGCAATTGCCCAGGCCGGCCCGGTAGATAAGCTGATAAGCGAGCCGCTGGATTTTTTAAAAGAAAGATTCTGGGGTAACAGCAATGTTTGAAAGTTTAAATTGGAAGCTGATTGAACGGCCACTTTTACCTATCGGCAATACCTATCTGGACGCATTTGTTTTCCTGGTTTTTTTTATCCTGCTATTTTTAGCGGGCATTGCTTTAAAAAGCAAGCCGGGGATAAGGATAAGGCCATTTGTGCAGTCCGTTTCATTTATTTTTTTTATTTTCATTGTGCATAGGTGTTTTTGCGCTCTCCGCGGGACAATATTCAGCTTCCAGGATATTGGCAAGAATGATTTAAATGTCTTTAACGGACTTTTTATCTTTGTGCCTTTAGTCGCTTTTACGCTTATGTTTGGACGTATATTTTGCGGCTGGCTCTGCCCGTTAGGTTTTATAGAGGAGGTATTTTTCAGGGTGCCATTTACAAGAAAGGTTATGCTTGCTTTAACTCCGCAGGCAAGGCGGTTGAGGCTGATTTTATCGGTAATCCTATTTCTTGCGGCAATATTCTTATTGTTTGAGTTTAAGCCGAAAACTTTCTTCTTTGTTCAGAACATCGCTGCCTTTTGGGGGTTAGCCGCCTTGATCCTTACTGCCTTGTTTGTCTTAAACCCGGGTGCCGACATCAAATTAAAGAGAATGCGTTATTTACTGCTATTTGCCTGGCTTGTTATTATTTCCCTGGGTATTTTTGTTACAGACCCATGGTGTGCTTTATATGGGAATGAGATTGATTATTCTTCGCTGGTTGCTTTATTTACGGTGCTGGCTTCGGCAGCGGTTGTCCCTATGGCCTGGTGCAGATACCTTTGCCCTTTAGGCGCAGTTTTAGGCATGGCGATGAAATTCTCTCAGGTAAAAATAAAGAGGAAGAAAGATTCACTTATTTCAAGCTCGCAGGCCAAAGAGATATGTTATGTTCAGGCATTGACAGAGAAGGGGCTGGACAAAAGTTCCTGTTTATTCTGCAAGAGATGTGTCCAGGCAGGTGCCTCAGAAGTAGAGGAAACATAAGTGCCCAGCTTAATTAAGAAACTAATCAGCGCTTTAATCTTAGTTTTTGTATTTCTGAATACAAATGCCTATTCTGATGATTGGCAGGGTTTTCAGCGGGATTCTTCGCACAGCGGAAATTCATCGGTAAATTTCTTAAGCAAAGACTTGTCTATTTCTTGGGTTTTTTCTCCCACCAAGCGCACCTGGAATTATAAGAGCGGTTCCAGTGTATGGTCAAGCTCAGCCTGTATTGTTCGCCTGGATAGCAGATCAATTATCTACGCGGGTTTTTATAATAATAATTTTTACGCCATTGATGCTAAAGACGGCAGCCTGGTTTGGCGTTTTATCGGCGGCAACAGGTTTAACCATGCGCCTGTTTTTGCTGAAATTAACAAGAGGCCTATGGTATTTACTGCCTGCGCAGACAGGGTTATCTATTGCCTTGACGGACTTAGCGGAGAAAAAATCTGGAGTTATGAAACGCTGCCTTGGTCCTATATGTTAGCCGAGGCTGTCCCTTCTTCGCCGATAGTTATTGATGTAGACGGGACCTCTCTATTGGCCTGCGCGTTATGGAATGCAAGCCAGGCGCCCTTTAATAGCTTTCAAAAAGGAGAGCTGTATGTTTTAAACGCGGCAAGCGGAGAAAAACTATACAGCCTGGTTTTGTCTTCTACGCCTTTAAATTCTCCCTGTTTTGGGGATATAAAAGGGGAGCCGGTAATATTTATTTCATCCAATGACGGCTCTGTATTTGCCCTAAATGCCAGGGATGGCAAGATCGTCTGGCGCCTGACCCTTGATTCCGGGATATTTTCTTCGCCGTCAATATTGCCGGGTAAGGAAAACAGCCGCATTTTTATGGGAAGCCGTTTTGGAAACCTGTATTGCCTGGATGCCTCTACGGGTAAAATAATCTGGGTGAAAAAGGTCGGACATGCGATTGACTCTACTCCGGCTATCGGTAATATAGGCGGTAAAGATTATGTTTATATAGGTTCTTACGACAGAAACGTCTATTGTTTTGATGCTATTACCGGAGAAATGCTCTGGAGTTATAAAACCGGGGATTACGCGGTATCTTCCTGCGTTCTGGCTAAGGTTTTAGAAAGAACAGTAGTTTTTGCGCACTCCCTGGATAATAAGCTGTATTGTTTTGACGGATTGACTGGCTCAGTTATATGGAGTTTTGATTTAGGAAAACTTATCTGGGCATATAATACCCGCGGCGATACTATCTGGTCAAGTCCGGCTGTGGGTATGGCAGGGGACAGGCCGATTCTTGTTTTTCCTTGTTATGATAGTAAGCTATACGCTTTTTCTGCTGTAATGCCGGAGGGAAATTAAAATGAAGAATGCATTAAAACGGATGTTTTATAAAGGCTATATCCAGGATTTCTGCGGGGAGATATTGGGAACTTTTGTCCTTGTTTTTTTTGGCTGCGGGTCAGTAGCCGTATCCGTATTGTTTTCAGCTTATCAAGGGTTATTTCAGGTTGCTGCAGTTTGGGGTATTGGCGTTACTTTAGCAATTTATGCCAGCCGCGCCCTTTCCTGTGCGCATCTTAATCCCGCTGTTAGCATTGCTTTTGTATACGCCAAAAGAATGCCCATAAGGAAATTACCGGTTTATCTTGTGGGGCAATTCGCAGGTGCTTTTCTTGCCGGATTATTGCTCTATCTGATTTTCTCAGGTTCCATAACAAAATTTGAGTCAGCGTATAATATTATACGGGGTTCATTTGAATCGGTGCGCACAGCAATGATTTTCGGGGAGTATTTCCCCAATCCTTCTATAGAGCAGGCAGTAATTTCGGTAACCTGGCTTAATGCATTTATTGCCGAAGGAGTCGGAACCTTTTTGCTGGTGTTATTTATATTCTCCCTGACAGAAGGGTGTAATGTCGGCCGCCCGGATTCTAGAATCTCCCCGGTCTTTATCGGAGCAGGGGTAGCGGGTATAATCTGTATTATCGCCCCCTTAACCCAGGCAGGGTTAAATCCTGCAAGAGATTTTGGGCCAAGATTGGTGGCATATTTAAACGGTTGGGGCCAGGCGGCTATCCCCGGACCAAAGGGCGGATTCTTTGCTGTGTATATGATTGCACCGGTTGTGGGGGGGATTCTTGCGGCCTTTATTTTTACTAAGGTTATCCAGCCATTAATGGAAAGCAAGATTTCTTGCGGGAAAGAATGTCATGAAAAAGATTAAATTTATTCTTGTCGGCGGTTTTTTAGGGGCGGGTAAAACTACCGCGCTTTGCAGGCTGGCGAGGTATTATGCAAGCAAGGGTTTGCGCGTTGGCCTGATTACTAATGACCAGGCAAATAACCTTGTGGATACGCATTCGGTAAAGATAGAGGGTTTTAACGTGGAAGAAATACCCGGGGGATGTTTTTGCTGCAAGTTTAATGATTTGTTAAAGGCAGCTGATAAGCTGATTACTGAAATTAAACCTGATATAATCCTGGCGGAGCCGGTAGGCAGCTGCACAGATTTAGTGGCAACCGTAATTAAGCCTTTAAAATTTTATCGTAAGGAAAATTACGAGGTATCTGCTTATACGGTATTATTAGACCCTAAGCGCGCCAAAGATATAATAATTTCCGGTAAGTTTAGCGGTTTTTCCTCCAGCGTAGCCTATATTTTTAAGAAGCAGATTGAGGAATCAGATATCATCGCTTTAAATAAAATAGATACGTTAACGCCCATTCAGGCCGCAAATATACTGAAGCTGCTAAAGAAAAAATTCCCGAAATCTAAAGTCATAGGGATTTCTTCGCGCACAGGCAAAGGGTTTAGCCGCTGGATTAAGGCAGCGCAGGATATAAAAAGCGGCAGGAATATTTTAGAAGTGGATTATGATGTTTATGCTGCAGGCGAGGCTGAGCTTGGCTGGTTAAATTCCGTGGCTGAGCTTTCTTCAAAAGCGCCTTTTTCAACCGTGAAGTTCCTTAGGCAGCTGACGCTAAGGATAAAGAAATCGCTTAATGAAATACCTGCTGAAATCGCGCATTTAAAGTTAGCCCTTTCAACCGGGCTGGGGAATTCATTGATTCATCTTACCTGTAGTTCCAGGGAGTTAGAATTCTTTATGAAAGAGTCTGGTAAATCCAGCAGGGCGCGGTTAATAGTTAATGCCAGGGTGCATACTGACCCGGAGTTATTATCCGAAGTATTTACCGGTTCTTTAAATAAAATATGCGAAGAGGAAGGGATAGGTTTAAACATTGAATCAAAGCAGTATTTTAGCCCCGGCAGGCCTGTTCCCGTGCACCGCATAGCTTAAGATAACAAATGTTGTTATTATTTTCAGCCGATGTTATGATATTTACCAAGGAGAAATTCGATAAATGAGGATAAAAATTGTAGGCAGATGGCTTAATAATAAGCCTTTAAGATGCGACGCCTGCCTTGAATTAGAGAGGTTAATTCAGTTATCCCTTGGTGAGCTGGGGGTAAAAGATATTCTTGTTGAGCAATGTTCCTCGGAAGAAGAATATAATTCATATGGAGTAATGGTGACTCCAATCTTAATTATTAATGGCGTAATAAAAATGTCGGGAAAGGTGCCGCCAAAAGAGATGCTTAAAGAATTTCTGAAGTTTGAACTGGAAAAGGAGGGGGATAGATGAGCCGTTCATTATTTGGTGTTAATAAATTAATCAGTTTTCTTATGGTTATTTTTTTATTGGCAGGTATTGCTGGATGCGATACTGTAAAATCCAAGAAAGAGCAATCTTTAAATATTTCTGTACCTTGCAGTATTTTCGCAGCCTTCTGTGAAATACTTGACGCGTATAAGAAAGATAACCCTGATGTTAAGGTAAGTTTTGATACCGGCAATACCATAGTTCTTATGCGCAAGATTCTTTTTAAGGGTGCCCGGCCGGATGTTTATATAGCAACCGGGCCTTTGGAAATTGCCCCATTAGTAGAAAAAGGGCTTATAGATATCAAGTCTAGAATCGTACTTACCTTTGATTCTATTATTTTGGTTACGCCTGCAGCTAATCCAAAGAAGATCCGGGAGATTTCTGATTTGACGCGCAAGAATGTAACTTCTATCGCTATTCCTGATCCATCAACAAATTCTTCCGGCAGGTTTGCGGTAGAGGCATTAATCCAGCTTGGGATTTGGGATAAAATTAGCAATAAGGTTATTTTTACTGAATTTGGCCGGCATACCAGGAATTATATCATGGAGAACAAGATTGATGCCGGGATACTTTATAAATCCTGTTTATATGAGGACCTGAAAGCTTATGATGAAGTAATCGCGCCAAAGGATATACTCGTAATTAAAGACATCTTAAAAGAAACCAACAGCCAAATTCCTTCTTATATAGCAATATTAAAGACATCAAAGAATAAGGTTCTGGCACAGGAATTTATAAATTATATGACTTCCCCAAAAGCTAGGGCAATATTGCAAAAATGGGAAGGCAAAGAAACAGTTAAAAAGTAATTATTTGTTAATCGGCCAATGCATAGTCTATCTGAGTTAGTTGATATCTTTAAATGCTGTATCTTTAACTGGGGCGCGGTAACTGCCATCATTCCTGCTTTTATTATTGCCGGGGCGATTATTGCTTTTGTGCCAAGCGCTTCTATCGGGCGGTATTTGGGGGCAGGCTCAAAAAGATATATCGCATATCCCGCAGCTGCCATTGCCGGAGCCATATTGCCAGCCTGCTCTTGTAATATTGTTCCGCTTTTTGCCAGTATACTTAACCGCGGCTCAGGTATAGGCCCTGCTTTTACTTTTCTTTACGCCGGTCCGGCGATAAATTTAATCTCATTGACCTTAACATTTAAAGTTATCGGCCCGGTCTTAGGTGCCTGGAGGCTGATAGGCGTGCTATTAGTCTCTATTCTTCTGGGTTTGAGTATGGAGTTTTTATTTTCTTTCAGGAAAAAAGCGGCGAAGAGGGAGGAGGTAGGGAACTTGATCAATATGGAGGCAGTAAAAATAGAAAAATACCGATTATTCCTGCTCTTTGGGTTGCTTTTTGCTATTCTTATTACAGGGTCTTCATTGGTTACTCCTGCCGGGGCATATCCTTTAGACAAAACGCAAATATTCTTGAGGATTGGGGTATTTTCTCTCCTGGTGGTTTCCCTCCTTGTTTTAATTATTATTAAGTTTAAGAAGGTGGAGGTTCTTGATTGGTTAAAGCAGACATTTAAACTTATTAAGACAATTGTGCCAATTTTTCTTATTTCCATACTGATAATTGCCTTGGTTGCTAAATTTATTGATATCCGCTGGATGCATAATCTGTTTTCAGCGCAAAAAGACGCTTTGGGCAATCGCTTATTTATGCCCACCCTGAAATCAACTTTTGCCGCAACAATCTTCGGCGAACTTATGTATTTCCCCATACTTTCTGAAATCGCTTTTACCAAGGCGTTTTTGAAATTGGGTATGGATGTGGGGCCTGCGTTGGCAATACTTTTAGCCGGCGCGGGAACCAGCCTTCCCGGTTTTATCCTGATCTCCCGGTTTGTAAGCTGGAAAAAGGTAGTTGTATATTTCTTGATTTCAGTAATCTTAGAAGTAACTTTTGCTACTTCGGTATCTATGGCAATAGGGGATTATATTTGCGCATGTTTAAACCTGAAATAGTTTTTATGTGGAGGTTATAATGAAAAAGAATTTATCACTCATAGTAATTCTGGCGGTATTTTTAGCCTTTTTAGCGGTATTGACTTATTTCGGCCAGGGTTTTGACCGTAAAAACCGCACATCCCTCAGTATATACGTCCCCTGCGGACTGACTCTGCCATTTAAGGAGCTCGGCCTCTCTTTTGAGCAGGCGAACCGCAATATAAAAGTAGATGCAACTTTTGATAACACTGTTATTTTGACCAAGCTCATCCAGAAAAAAGACAAAAGGCCGGATCTCTTTATCTCCCCGGGCGAAAAAGAGATCGGCTTGTTGCGCCAGGATGCCTTGATAGATGAATATTCTATAAAGTCATTTGGCAGGTATGAGTTAATTTTAATTGCTCCTTCAGAATCAAAAAATATAAACAGCCTTGAGGATTTACTTAAGGATCCGGTGAAGGTAATCGTTATGGCAAATCCTGATTATAATTCTGTCGGGGAGTATTCTGCTATGGCCTTGAAGCAATTGGGGTATTGGGATAAGTTACAAAAGAGGAAGTCTATAATGTTTACCAATACTCCTGTGGAGGCGCTGTCGTTTATTGCGGCTAAAAAAGCCGATGCCGGGATACATTATAATGTCTGCCCTTTTGAGACAGATACTGGAAAGGTTTCCCAGGGCGCGATAAAGGTTGTCTCCCAAATACCCGGAACAAGCCATCCGCCGATTTATAACTATATCGGTATATTAAATACAAGCAAAAACAAGAGGGTTGCCCAGATTTTCATTGATTTTATGTTCTCTGCAAAGGGACAGAACATATTATCCAAATATGGCCTGTCGGGTTATGCCATACAGGATGGCCAACCTGTTTCCGGCCGAGGCGCAGAGAAGGTTTTGATCCAGGCGTACTTTCCTTTTAACGAAGAGCATCTTTATATTAAAGATTATTTAGAAACCCTGCCGCAAAAGTTCGCTGGAAGGGTGAGGGTAGAATGCGTTGATTTCCGCAGCGATGAAGGATATGTGCTTTGGCGTAAAACAGGCCTTTCCTGCGGAGGAATTTTAATAAACGGAAAGAACAAATTCTCAATAGAGAAGGACGGTCAGGTTAAAGAGGTTGAATTCTTAAAGAAAATTGATTTATTCTGGACAAAAGATGAGCTTGAGGCTGCAGTTAAGCAGGTATTAGATAAGTAGGCCAACCCCGATTCTTTATGTTTGACAATTCCGGTTAAGGTGGTATAATAAATCAAAGATTAGGGAATTTCTTAGTTTGAGCCGCAAAGAGAGGGCAACTAACCTTTGCGGCTTTTTTGGTTGTTAAAACGCCATTTAGGGGGTGTATTATTTAAAAGGTAAAGACTTCACTTAAGGGAAGAAAGTGCAAATATCTGCACTGTAAACATATATTAAGTATATATAACCATGAGGATTATTGCCATATCCATCTCGGCCTTTTGGCCTCTGGCGATAAAATTAAGGCAGGTAAGGTTTCTTGATGAATAAAACAGCAGCAACAAACAATCCCAATCAGGCAAACCTGGATTTTTATGGTTTAGGTATTGCCCCAAAAATCCTGGATATTTTAGCCCAGATGAAGTTCAAGGTGCCGACACCTATTCAATTGAAGGCAATCCCTTTGGCTATTGAAGGCAAGGATATTGTGGGTATTGCCCAGACAGGAACCGGAAAAACACATTCATTTGCTATTCCTATGGTCCAGCGCCTGGTGCAGAAGAACGGGATAGGGTTGGTGCTTGCGCCGACAAGGGAATTAGCTATACAGATTGATGAGGCCTGCCGCATACTTGCCCATGCCTTTGGTATGAAGACTGCCTGCCTTATCGGCGGGGCGCCTATGGATCCCCAGGTGCAGGCTTTAAGAAAAGATCCCCGCTTGGTAATCGCTACCCCGGGAAGGTTAATTGACCATATGTCACAGTGGAATTTCCTGCCGGACAGCGTAGTTATGCTTGTGCTTGATGAAGCCGACCGTATGCTGGATATGGGTTTTGCCCCACAAATAGAAAAGATATTGCGTTTCCTGCCTAAAGAAAGGCAAACTATGCTTTTTTCAGCGACTATGCCTAAAGAAATTATGAACATTGCCGCTAAATATATGAAATTACCTTTAAGCGTTGAAATAGCTCCTTCAGGGACAACCTCTGAAAAGGTAACTCAGGAGTTGTTCATTGTAAAAAAAGAGGCAAAGACCCAGTTGCTTAAGAAACTGCTTGCCCAATACCATGGCACAGTACTTTTATTTTCGCGTACCAAGCATAATGCCAAGAAAATTGTCCGCTCAATCAGGGATATGGGGCATACTTGCGCAGAGATTCATTCCAATCGTTCGCTCAGCCAGCGCCGGGAAGCTTTGGACGGTTTTAAATCCGGTAAATACAAGGTGCTGGTTGCTACTGATATTGCCTCCCGGGGAATTGATGTTACCGGGATTGAACTGGTAATTAATTATGACTTGCCCGAGGATGCGGAGAATTATGTGCATCGTATCGGCAGGACTGCCAGGGCAGGGCATAAGGGCCATGCTATTTCTTTTGCTACGCCTGATCAGGGGCATGATGTGCGCGATATTGAGAAGCTTATCAAGGCCACTTTGCCTGTATCAAAACATGCTGAACTCACTCTTGATAAATTTAGCGAATCCAGCCAGGGTTCCAGCCATTCTTCAGGGCGTTCTTCCGGGCGCAGGCCTAACCATGGGCAGCAGAGGCATCCTCAGGCGAAGAAGCCGTATAAATACCCCAAGCCAAAATTCTACCGTTAATTATAAATAGGGACAGCGACCATTATCTTTGTGAGTCTACTAGGATAATGGTCGCTGTCCCTATTTATTAAATGGTCGCTGTCCCTATTTATGATATAATTAATTACTATGGATAATCAAAAAAGAGCAGCATTCCAGCTTATTTTTCTTTTTGGTCTGGTTAGCTTATTCGGAGATATGGTTTATGAGGCTGGCCGCAGCGTTAACGGCCCATACCTTAAAACATTGGGCGCCAATGCCGCGATAGTAGGCTTAGCCGCCGGCCTCGCAGAATTCTTAGGTTATGCTATCCGCCTGGCTTCGGGTTATTTTGCCGATAAGACAAAAGCCTATTGGTTGTTTACTTTTATCGGTTATGGTTTATTGATCAGTGTGCCTCTGCTTGCCTTGACCGGTATTTGGCAGATGGCGGTTGTCTTTATTATTATAGAAAGATTAGGAAAAGCCCTGCGCAGCCCGGCAAAAGATACCATACTTTCCCAAGCTACTAAACAGGTAGGGACAGGTTTTGGCTTTGCCATAGCCGAGGCGCTTGATCAGATTGGCGCAATCATCGGGCCGCTTATTTTTACCGTACTTTTTATATTCTTAGGCAAAGGGGCCAGGTCATTAGCGGATTATCAAGCCGGTTATTCGCTGCTTTGGCTGCCGCTGGTCCTGGTTATGTTTTGTATTTTTATTGCTTATCGCCGGCTGCCTAACCCGGAAGTTTTAGAGTTTTCGGCAGCCAAAACTCAGCAGTCAGATAAATTAAGCAAGGTTTTCTGGATTTATACCTTCTTTACTTTTGTAACTACCCTGGGTTTTGCCAATTTTGCTTTAGTCGGCTATCATTTTAAGGCTAAACATATTTTAAGCGACGCGCAGATTCCTTTGTTTTACGCCTTAGCTATGGGGGTTGATGCCCTGGCAGCCTTGGCTATTGGCAAGCTTTATGATGTTTTCAAGGCCAGGCGGAGCAATGAAAAGGCAGGCCTGGTTACTTTGATTACTATCCCGGCGCTCTCAATATTCATACCCGTATTTGTTTTTTCCACAAACTTTTTGTTTGTTTTAGCTGGCACGCTTATTTGGGGCATAGTTATGGGGGCGCATGAGACAATTATGAAATCCGCTATTGCCGACCTGACTCCGCTGAAGAAGAGGGGTACCGGCTACGGGATATTTAATACCGCTTACGGACTGGCGATTCTTATCGGCAGCGCGTTTTGCGGCCTGCTTTATGATTATTCTATAGCCGCAGTTATATTATTCAGCATTTCCGTTGAAATAGCGGCCATACCGGTATTCTTTACCTTGAGAAAAGAGGCCTTGACAGCCGCTTCTTAGGATGTTACTATTATTAAATTAGTAACACTATTAAAAGGAGAATATGGCTTTAATCCGTTTCGGAGTTTCAATAGACAGAGACCTTTTGATCAAATTTGACCGCCTGATCAAGGGTAAGAAATACACCAACCGTTCTGAGGCCTTTCGTGATTTAATCCGCCAGGAGCTTATCCAGAAACAATGGCAGGGAAATCTTGAGGTAGCCGGGGCAATTACCCTGGTTTATAACCATCATAAGAGAGAGCTGGTAAACAAGCTTATGGATATCCAGCATGATTTTGGCACGCTTATTATTTCTTCCCAGCATATACATTTAGACCACAATAATTGTTTAGAGATAATCGCGGTAAAAGGCAGCCCTAAATTAGCCATGCATTTATCGGATACCTTAAAGTCGGTTAAAGGGGTAAAACATGCCGCTTTAAGTATGTCCAGCGCCGGTAAAGAAATTTAAGCTATATTTTTTGAGTTAACAGTAGCACGAAATAATTTTTAATAACACAGAAAGGAGCCAAAATGCTGCGGCTAATTTTAATCGCAATGGTTTTGTTAAGCTGTTTAAATATTCCTTCTTATGCAGAGGAGGAAGCGGCGCAGGAAGAATGGTATCCTTATTCAGTCGGCCCGCTTACTACCTGGACATCGCCGGTTTGTGCCGCGGGAGAGTTTGTAATCCAGCCGTTCTTTTTTTACAACCGGACAAGGGGAACTTTTGATTCAGACGGCAAATACCTTAGCCTGAATAAAGGGGATAGGCAGTATCAATACCAGGAGCAGCTATTTGTGCAGTACGGCATCACCGACAGGCTGGAAATAGACGCCCAGGCGGTTTATCAGCAGAATTATCTAAAGCAGGATGGTACGAGCGCCAGCAAAAGCGGTTTTGGGGATAGTTATTTATTCCTGCGTTATTGTGCTTTGGAAGAAAAAGAAAAAAGCTGGATACCTCAGGTAACCGGTTTATTGCAGCTTAAAATTCCTACCGGAAAATATCAGCATTTAAATGAAGATAAATTAGGAACTGATTCTATGGGCACCGGTTCATGGGATCCCGGATTTGGTTTAAATTTAACCAAAAGGATTAAACCGTTTATATTTCACGCGGATGCTGTTTTTTCGTTTCCTCAAAAAGTAATGGTGGATGGAGTAAAGACAAAGTATTCCAGTAATGCCAGTTATGATTTTGGAGTGGAATACTTTTTAGCCAAAGGTTTTAATTTAATGCTCGAGGCAAATGGCTATGTAGAAGGAGATGCCTGGCAGGATGGCGCAAGAACGCCGTCAACGGATTCAAACTATTTGATTATATCTCCCGGTATCGGTTGGTCATGCGAGAAGGTGCAGTTTTTATTAGCGTATCAGAGGGTGGTAGCCGGAGTTAATGCAGATGCTAATGATTCTGTGGTTTTAACCGGATGCTATACTTTCTAAGAAGGAGAAGTAAATGCATATACCAGATGGATATTTAGGCCCGGGGACATGTGGTTTGTTTTATTTA
>Ga0172371_10006967_pt1 | contig 16232 bp, 13 predicted proteins | sample Lak12m_FD_114543 | JGI IMG/M metagenome (GOLD analysis project Ga0172371, IMG submission 114543) | Freshwater microbial communities from Kabuno Bay, South-Kivu, Congo - kab_022012_12m | ecosystem: Environmental > Aquatic > Freshwater > Lake | place: Democratic Republic of the Congo: South-Kivu...
CAAAAGCGATTTGTCCCAAGCGGTTAAGGATGTCGAAAGGTTTTTATTTTATCCGGAACAAGCGCAATGGATCTTGAAACTTCCGGAATATCTGGAAGGGTTTAAAAAACAATAAGGCGTTTTAGTAGCTTAGATATCTGTCATATCCCGCCTTGTGGGCGGCGGTGCCGTAGTTTTTGTAGGCGTCATAGGAAGATTTGTCGTATTTTTTGTATTTGGAATATTTCGAAACGGGGGAAACGTTCTTCTTGTAGCGGCTGTATTTTTTGTAATCAGCATAAAATCGGACGTTGGCGGCGTATCCCAACGGGTCTTTCTTGAACAGTTTGTATTTCTTGTAGCCTTCTTTGGCTTTGGCTTTTTCCGAGGAACTGTCGAAACCGTATCCCTTTTTGGCTTTTTTGTATTTGGAATATGATTTTTTCTTTTCATATTTCAGATAGCCGGCATATTTCTTGTAAAGTTCGAAATCGGCCGCGATAGCCGCTTCTTCGGCCTCTTTTTCTGCCGCTTCGGAAGCGGCATGGGATTCCTTGTCGGCCACTAACGCCGAGGCCTGTTGGAGGGATTTTTGAAGGTTGAGTCTTTTGCCGGAGACGGTTTTTCCGGAAAGGGAAGGGAGCGCGTCTCCGGATGACAACAAAACGGATTTTATTTCCGCGCGATCAAGGGAAGGGAAATTTCCGAAAAGAAGGGCCGACGCTCCGGCGACGAGAGGGGCGGCGAAAGAAGTACCGTCCCAATAGACATAGGCGGAGTCGCCGGTGTTGTATGTTCCGGCGATGTTTTCTCCGGGAGCGGCGATATCGACGGAAACCGAACCGTAGTTGGAAAAGGCGGACAACGCGTCGTTTTGGTCGGTCGAGGCGACGCAGATTATGTTCGCGCTGGCGTAGTCGCAAGGATAGACCGGAGAGGACGAATTGTCATCCCCGATTTCGTCCGCCCCTCCGTTTCCGGAAGCGGTGACGAATATGCCTCCGAACGCCTCGATGGCCGTTTTTTCCGAAGACGATTGGATGGCGCCTCCGAAACTGACGTTGATAACTTTGGCTCCGTTGTGCCGGGCGAAATTTATCGCTTTGACTTCGGAAAAAGTGTCCAAATCGAAACGGAGAGCCATAATCTTTATTTTGTTGTTCTTGCTGATTCCGCTGATTCCCTTGGAATTCCCCGAAGTTCCGGCGATGATTCCGGCGATGAACGTTCCGTGCCCGCTTATGTCATCTCCGTCTTCGATGAATTCGGTGTCGTTAGGATCGTTGTCGGCGTCTTTGAAGTCCCAACCGTGGTTCGGACATCCTCCGGAAATTATGGAACCGTTTTCGTTTTTACAGGAAGAACCGTCCCACATATTTCCGACAAGGTCTTCGTGCGTATAGCGGACGCCGGTGTCGATTACCGCCACGACGATTTCTTCGGAACCGGAGCTTTCAAGATCCCAGGCCTCGGGAGCGTCGATATCGGCGTCCGCGGTGCCGGAAACGGCCTGTATCGTCTGTCCGGTGTTATGCAATCCCCATTGAAGATTGAAAAGGGTGTCGTTGGGCGTCGCTGAAATACGGCGGACATAGTTCGGTTCGGCGAATTCCACCGCCGGATCTTTTTCCAGTTCGGATATGGCGGTTTCGACATCGCGGTCGGTTTTCAAAAGGCGCATATTCAACCCTTTCGCTTCGGAAATATTTTCCAGCCCTTTTTTCTTTTCAAGGGAGCGCGCTTTTTTCTTTCCCGATTCTTTTTCCAAATCGGCCTCGCTTTCTTTGTATTTGACGATTATTTCACCTTCCTTATATCCGCGTTCCGATACGTTTTTGCGCGTATCGATTTTTTGCAATTCCATTTTTCCTTCGGTAGATGTCGGAAAAAAGGAAATAAGCAACAGGACTGACAAAAAAAGAGCGACCGGTTTTTTTAATTTTTCCATATTTTTTTCATTTCTTTGTTTCCCAATTCCAAGCGTCTTTGAGCGCTTCGGAAACCGAACGCTTGCTTTTCCAACCGAGAACCTTTTTTATTTTCGAAACGTCGGCATAACAAGCCGCTATGTCGCCTTCGCGTCGCGGTCCGACGGAACAGGGGACTTTGACGCCGTTCGTTTTTTCGAAATCATTTATGAGCTCCATCACGCTGACGCCTTCTCCCGTTCCGACATTGAAGATGTCGTAGGCTTTGCCGTTTTTTTCCGAAAGGGCGAAGGAGAGCGCCGCGATATGGGCTTCGGCCAAGTCCATAACGTGGATGAAATCGCGGATTCCGCTGCCGTCGGGAGTGGGATAGTCGTCGCCGAAAACGGTGAGAGGATCCCTTTTTCCGGCGGCCGCTTGGGTCAGATAGGGAACAAGATTGTTCGGCGTTCCCAACGGAAGTTCGCCGATATGTCCCGACGGATGGGCCCCAATCGGGTTGAAATAGCGCAACGACACCGCCTTGAAAGGGAAAGAACCGCTTTCGGCCGTATCACGAAGGATGTCTTCGCAGATTTTTTTGGTGTTTCCGTAGGGCGAGACCGCTTCTTTGCGCGGAAAATTTTCGGTTATCGGCAGGGAGTCCGGATTTCCATAGACGGTGGCCGAGGACGAGAAAATAACCGTCGGGATGGAGAATTTTTCTATTTTTCCGACCAATGTCAGAAGTGAACCGATATTGTTGCGATAGTATTCGAGCGGTTTGGCGACGGATTCGCCGACGGCCTTGGATCCGGCGAAATGGATCACACCGTCTATTTTGCCGGCTTCGGAAAGCGCGCGGTCGACGAAAGCTTCGTCCGCACAATCGCCGACGAACAATCGCGGCCTTTTTCCGGTTATTTTTTCGATGCCGTCGATGGACGATTCGTCGCTGTTGCGGAAATCGTCGATTATCACCGGTTCGTAGCCGGCTTCATAAAGGGCGACGGCGGCATGGCTTCCGATGTATCCCGCGCCGCCGGTGAGTAATATCTTTGTCATATTTTTGGATTAATAAATTAAGATCGGTTGAACAGAAAGAAGAAATTGGTTCAGGAAAATGGGAGGGGCGTCCTCAATTTTCAACCGCTCAATTTTCAATTATCAATAAATTTTCATTGATTAATTTTCATCAACAATCGAAACGCGAACGCCGGCGCTCTTGAAAGTCATTAATTTTTTCCTCCCCTGCATGTTTTCAGTGTTTTTGAAAAAATCAAAATCAACTCTTGGTTTTCTCTCCATAAAATCCTAAACTCTTCCGAGAATTCAGGATTAGCATGAGCCAATAACCGTAACCAATGTTTACTTTCTTTCAATTCCTTTTTGACAATCCCTATTTTGTGTATGAAATCTTTTTTGCTTTCGGCTTCGGTGGCCTCGCAGTAATTGGCACCTGCGGAACCTGCAGCCGCCACTTCTTGAGGAACCATTCTTTTTATTAATAAGATTATCTGGAAGTTTTTTCATTAAATCAATGACATTTTCAGCAAAAATCGCCAATCTTTCCTCTAAATTGAATTTATTTGATTCGCTCATTTTTAAAATGGATAACTGGTTGAAAATTGATTATTGAAACTTGAAAATTTTTGTTTGTTTTCTTTTCTGAGCCCTGCCTGCCGGCAGGCAGGGAATTATGACAACAAGAAGGTAAATGCCGCTTATTCCGGAATCGGCATATCGCCCCGGCTTTCATTTTGTCTATCCACGATATCTTCCATAATCCTGTTTTGGCAGGCTTTGCGGACGTTTTTATCTTCGATTTTCTCACAAATCTCGCCATTTGTTTTTTCAATCGCCAAATCTTTGTAGCAATAATCTTTTTCCAAATCTTCCAATTTTTCACAATCGTTTTCTTGCGACGGGGGAGAAATCGGAACCAGACCGCAAATTTGTTTGCAATAATCGGTATCCTCTTGATCATTGAAACCGGAGCATCCATTTTCGCAATTTTCGCGGGTGATTTGCAAAAAGGCGTCCTCTTTGGCTAAGTTGTCCGCTTCTTTTTCTTCATCGATCTCATCTTCATCGTCCGATATTTCTTCCACTACTCCATCTGTTTTTTCTTCTTCCGCTTTTTCAATATCGTTTTCGATGATTTCTTCTTGTTCTTCGGCATAGCGCTGCTTGATGATGGGGATGGAGGCGTATGCAATCCCGACTATCGCGATAAAAAAGAAAACGATTATTATTTTCGAAGATAGTTTCATAGGGTTACAGTTTATAAAGTTTATCAAGTCCTTCAAGTTTATCAAGAAAGAACTAGTTTAAAGTTTTTATTAATCCAGAGAGCATGCGAGATATTTCAAGCGATTGATTTTTGAAATTATCCGATTGTTTTTTATCTATATATCCCAAATCAAATGCAGGGTAAAGCATCGATCTAACTTCACCGCATGATCCTTTGGCAATAAATAAAAATTGTTTAAATTCTTTGTTGCTTTTTCTCTCATATCCTTCCGCGATGTTATTCATAATAGATATTACGGCTCTTTGGATTTGATCTCGAAAGGAATAATCTTTGCAATCCTTAAAAGCTTTATATATTCTAACTGTCAGTGTGTAAGATTTTTGCCAAGTGGTTATATCTTCAAAATTTGTAAATTTTATACCCATTTTGTTTTTCTTGATGAACTTGTTAACTTTAAAAACCTGATGAACTTTTTAGTATGCATTCAAAAAGTTCACTCCGGTGTAGTAATATTTCATTATTTTTTCGTGCGCCCAGTCGTAGTCGCGGGCGAGTTTGAGCGCTCCGTTGGCGGAGAGTCCGACCATATGATTTCCTTCCGTTTCAAGCTGGGAAGTGGATTTGGTCGGATGTTTTCCATAGGAATCTTTGACGGACTTGCACCACGGATACATCGTCGAGCCCCATCTTTCTTCGAAGCTCCTGGTTTTTCCGTCTGTCCAGGAGGAATAAGGAGTGATGGCGATTTCATTGATGCTCTTGGAATACATCATCAGTTTGCCGCGGGTGATTTCGGCGGCTTGTTTGATTCTCGGATGATCTACTTCCCAGCCATAGCCGTAGTAGAGCTGGTTTCCCGGGGTGGCGTTGACTTTGAAGCCTTCGGTCGCGTATTTGGTGGAGAATTTCAACTTCCAGTATCCGTATGTTCTGAAAGAAATCGTCATCACTTGGTTATATTTTTCATCTCCCGTTCCGGTTATTTCTCCCATTCCCCAAACATAGTGTTCTATTGGCAGAATGTTGATTGCCCAGATTTTCTTGGAATAATCGCTATAGCGGAAACGCATTGAATAGCGATATTGGTCAAAAGAAGAACTTGGACGGTGGACATCGAAAATTATCGTCGAGCTTCCGTCGGCGGAAACAAAATCGACGATGCCGTTGTCCAGTAAATATGTTTCCGGATAGGAGTCGCTATAAACTCGCAATTTCCCGCTGCTTTCATAGGTAACGCGGGTTTGAATGGCGGCGGGAATCGGATTTTCATTTAGGACGGTTCCGGCGCTGTTTTTGATGTTGTAATCTTCATTGGCTTCGATTTTAAAAGGAGTGGATTGGAGATCTGATTTTGAACTCGACCAAAGTCCGACGGAAATGAGCGGTCCGAGGCAGATATTGGAAGCGTTTTTGATGCCACAACCCAAATCAGCTTCGCCGTAATCTTTTGCCAATTCGGCTAATCTGTTTTTGTATCGATTATATCCGTTTTTGTAGGTGGTAGTGCCGTAGTTTTTGTAAGAATCGTACGACGACTTGTCGTATTTTTTGTATTTTGAATATTTCGAAAGGGGAGAAACATTTTTTTTGTAGCGGTTATATTTTTTGTAGTCGCTGTAAAACTGCGCGTAGGCGGCGTATTTCAAAGGCTCTTTTTTGAACAGTTTATATTTTTTGTATCCCTCCTTGGCTTTGGCTTTTTCCGATGAACTGTCGAAACCGTATTTTTTCTTGGCTTTTTTGTATTTTGAGTATTTCCTTTTTTTCTCGTATTTCAAGAAAAGATTGTATTTTTGGTAATAGTCCGCATCCGCCACCAACTCATTTTCATCACTACTGCTGGGAACTTCTTGGGCGGAAACCGAAAAAGAGAGATTTGAAAAAAGAAGGGAAGTTATTATTGAAAATAATATCAGTTTTTGTTTTAGCATATTCTTTGAATATTTTTTTGGTACATATAAAGTGTAGCAGTTTTAGGAGAAAAATCCAATTGACTTTTTGTGAAAAATATGATATAATTAAAGAAAGTGGCTTATGGATAAGGAAAAAAACCGCGCTAGGCGGTTTTTTTGATTGCTTTTCTTGCGTTTATGGGGTTATTAGAAGCTGTTTTCGATATCCGAAAGGTCGTTCAAGTCGGTTTCGATTGCGGAATTCAACTCTTTTTCAATGTTGTTTATTTCGCTTTCGATAGCCGCTTTATTGTCAACAGGAAGCGGTTCAAGTGCTTCTTGTGTGTCTTCATCGTCGGTCAGCGTTGACTCTTCAACATTTTCGGTTTCATTTTCAGTCACCTCCGGTGATTTTTTAAATGTCGAGGAGATAAAGAAAGCGGCGACGGCAGTTATTAATGCGATTAAAATTGCCACAAGGATAATTCTTTTTTTAGACATATTTTTTTATTTGTCATTCCGGACTTGACACCTGTCGTTCGCGAACGATGTGTCTTGATCCGGAATCCAGAACTTGGTTTGTTTTTAGATTCCCGCCTTCGCGGGAATGACATTGGGAGTTTAATTATTTTTTAGTTTGATTTATTGCGTCTAATTTTGGGTCGATGTCTGGGTGGAGGTTACAGTTTCAGTTTCGGTTTTTGAGCTGCTGGATGATTTCTTCTTTTTTATTTTAATATCGTCAGAGTCATCATCTTCGATTTCCACCGTTTCTTCCACTTCAATTTCAATTTCTCCGTCGAGTTGCGCTTTCAGTCGTTGAAGTTCCGGTTTTATGTTGGAAAGGAAAAAGTTTTTTATGGCGGCGCGGTCGCTTCTGATCAATGCTATCTGAGAGCGGACGTTTTCAAATTGGGAGCGGAATTCTTCTTTGGTTTTTCCGCAAGCGGCCGCTTCCGTTTTTCTGAATGCCGAAATGAAAGCGTCATAATCGGCATAGAGTTTTTGTGTCATTGAATTGAGTGTGGTGATTTCCGCTTGAAGTTTTGTTGTGTCCAATCCGACGCCGTTGAGCCTTTCGACCAAGCGGGTCAATCGGGAATCCATATTTCCATAAACGCGCTGATACATTTTGCGATTGTTCTGCAGTTGTCCCATCTTGGCGGAAATTCTTTTTTGAGCGACTTCGCACATTTTTTGCGCGAGTGCGTCTTTCCGTGCCGTTTTGTCGGTTTCGAGCATAACTCTGGTGTTTTGTGTTGCAGTACCGTCTTGGCTTACTGCTTCTTCTGCTTTAATTGGTTTGGCTTGTGCGAATGTCAACGGCATAATCGCAAGCGCCGTAATCGCGATTATGATTTGCTTTTTGTCCATCTTTTTTGTGCTTACTTATTAAGACTAGAATATGCCATAATTATACAACGAAATATATTTTATGGAAAATGATTTGCTTGCAAACGGCAAAAGGAGTAGAATTAAAAACAGAATAAGACGGTTTAATCGAAAAAATAATGGACAAAAAAAAGGAATTGTCGGTTGTTGTGCCGCTATACAACGAAGAGGGGAATGTTAAAAAGCTTCATCAAAAAATAGTTGAGGCTTGCGGTAAAACCGGAAAAGGATTCGAGATAATTTTTGTGGATGATGGATCAAGTGACGGGACAGTAAGAGAATGTGAAAACCTTTCGCCGTTGAAGCTGGTTAAATTCCGAAAAAATTTCGGGCAGACGGCGGCTTTTGATGCCGGAATAAAAAATGCCAAAGGGGAAGTGGTGGTGACGATGGACGGCGATTTGCAAAACGACCCGGAGGATATCGCGCTTTTGTTGGAAAAAATGAAAGAAGGATATGATGTCGTTTCCGGGTGGCGCTGGCAAAGGAAAGATAGTCTGGGAAAACATCTTTCTTCCCGCGCGGCCAACTTGCTCCGCAGTTTTCTCATCCAAGACAACATTCATGATAGCGGATGTTCTTTGAAAGCCTATAAAAAAGAATGTTTTGACGGGGTGGATCTTTTCGGAGAAATGCATCGTTTTATGCCGGCCATTTTGCAATTGGACGGTTTTCGGGTTGGAGAAGTGAAAGTTTCTCATCATCCGCGAATCCACGGCAAAACAAAATATAATTGGAAACGCGGTCTTAAAGGTATAGTCGATATGGTGGCGGTTTGGTTTTGGCGGAAATATTCCAACAGACCGCTCCATCTTTTTGGTGGAAGCGGATTTGTTTTGTCGCTGGCGGGGTCGGCTATTTTGTTTTGGATGGTGGTTGAAAAACTTTTTTTCAGAGAAGAATTGTCGGAAAAAATTTGGCCGTTGGTCGGTTTATTTATGATTCTGGTAGGCGTGCAACTTTTCGTTACCGGTCTTTTGGCGGATATGATTGTAAAAAATTATTATAAAAACCACAACAGGATGAATTATTCAGTTAAAGAAGTTGTGGAAAAGTAAATTTGACTTGACCGTTTTTTTGCGCTGTAATTGACTAATATGGCAAAGAACGGTTCGTTTACAAATAACGGCTTTAATCATAAAGCCTAAAAAATTAACAAGAGAGGAAAACTTATGAAAGTAGGAGTGATCGGTATTGGTTTTGTGGGTCTGCCGCTTGCGGCTGCGTTCGCTAAAATGGGTAATGCTGTATATTGCCTTGATATGGACGCAAAGAAAATCAAAGGTCTTAAGGCGGGAATCATTCCTATTGACGAGCCCGGTTTAGAATCGTTGGTCAAAGAAGGCTTGGAGCATAACCTCTTGCATTTTACTACCAGTTATGCGGAAACACTGGCTAATGCGGAAATTGTCTTTGTTGCTGTAGGAACGCCTCCGGGGGATGATGGTAGCGCTGATTTGCGTTATGTCGAAAGCGTGGCGAGGGAAATCGGTAAGCAGATGACGCATCCATTGATTGTGGCGGACAAAAGCACAGTTCCTGTGGGAACCGCGAAAAAAGTCAAGGCAATTATCCAGAAGGAGTTGGACGATCGCGGAAAAAAAATCGAATTTCACGTGGTAAGCAATCCTGAGTTTATGGCGGAGGGGCGCGCTGTTAAGGATATGATGGAGCCTAGTCGCGTGGTGATAGGCACAGATAGTAAGGAGGTAGCGGACAAATTGCACCAGCTGTACAGGCCTTTTATGATGACCAAGGATCGTTTCATTCAGGTTGGAGTCGAGGAAGCGGAATTGATTAAATATGCTTCCAATACTAAGCTTGCGGAAAAGATATCCTATATCAATACGATGGCGGCTATTTGTGAGATTATCGGCGGAGATGTCGAACAGATTGCCAAGGGGATGGGAAGCGATCCAAGAATTGGCAGTAAATTTCTGCATGCCAGTTGCGGTTATGGCGGAAGTTGTTTTCCGAAGGATGTGAAGGCGCTGATTAAATTCGCGGAAAAGATTGGGGTGCCCGAACCATATCTTAATCTGCTTCGAGCCATTGAACAGGTTAATGATTATCAAAAAACCGTGATTCCGCGGAAAGTCGTTTCCAGGTTTGGTCAGGATCTCTCCGGAATGAAATTTGCGTTATGGGGTCTGGCTTTTAAGGCCGAGACAAACGATATGCGCGAATCAGCCGCTATCGTGGTGGTGGACGAACTTCTTCAAAGAGGAGCTCGAGTCATTGCTTACGATCCATTGGCGGTCGAGGAAGCCAAGAATGTTTATTTGGCGGGACGCGAAGGTGTTGAGTATGAAGAGCAAGACAAGTATTCCATAGTCAATGGATGCGACGCGCTTGTTATCGTAACTGAAACCCCAGAATATCGCTCTCCTGATTTTGACAGGCTCAAAAAGCTTTTGAAAACCCCGGTTATTTTCGACGGGAGAAATCTTTTCGATATTGCTGTCGTCAAAGATGCCGGATTTGAATACTATGCGATCGGTCGAGGAGACAAAATTTTCTAATTCGATTGCGAAAAGACGAACTTTAACATGGGGCAATGGAAACGTTGTCCCTTTTTTGTTATAATAAATTTATGAAAATATTATTTTTCAATTATGAATATCCGCCGTTGGGCGGCGGGGCTGGCAACGCCTCTTTTTATATTTTGCGCGAATACGCGAAATTGAGCGGATTGGAAGTGGATCTGGTGACTTCTTCCATTGATGAAAAATATCATTTGGAAAAAATCGGAGAAAATGTGCGTGTTCATCGTCTGCCGATTGGGAAAAACGGAAAAAATTTGCATTATCAATCCCAAAAAGAGCTAATAATCTATGCTTGGAAAGCATATCGTTTTTCCAAAAAACTTATCAAAGAAAGCGAATATGATTTGACCCATTCTTTTTTTACGATTCCTTGCGGAGCGGTTTCTTGGTTGTTATGGAAAAAATATAAAATTCCTTATGTCATTTCTTTGCGCGGAAGCGATGTTCCCGGATATAGCGATCGATTCGGTTTGGTTTATGCGACGCTGTCTTTTTTTATCAGGCATATTTGGAATAAGGCGATGGCGGTTATTGCCAACAGTCGTGGACTAAAAGAATTGGCATTGAAAACTGATCCGCTACAGGAAATCGGAATAATTTATAACGGGATCGACACGGAAAAATTTCAGCTTGATTTGCAAAAAAAAGAAGCGGGAAAAATCAATCTGACTGTCGGTGCCAGCAGGATAACTGCCAGGAAAGGAATAATTTTTCTGATTGATGCGATGAAAATTCTTTCTGAAAAATATCCCGAAGTTTTTTTGGATGTGATGGGCGAGGGAGATGCGAAAGAAAATTTGGAAAATTATGTGGAAAAATCAGGCTTGACGGATCGCGTGAAATTCGTTGGAAGGATTCCGAGCGATGAAACTTTTCGTTATTATCAAAAAGCCGATATTTTTGTGCTGCCGTCTTTAAATGAAGGAATGAGCAATGCGATGCTCGAAGCGCTGGCTTCCGGATTGCCGATCGTTTCGACCGATACCGGTGGTGCGCAAGAATTGGTTCGGGACGGAATCAACGGATTCATCGTGAAAATGAAAGACAGTCGTGATTTGGCGGAGAAAGTAGAGCGCCTGGTTTCAGATGGGGAGTTGAGAAAGAGAATGGGGGAAGAAAGCAGAGATTTGGCAGAGAAAATGAGCTGGAAAAATGTGTCTCAGCAATATTTTGATTTGTATAAAAAATATGAAAAACGGTAAGTTTATGAATTTCTTGGTTAAGATATTGGTCAGTTTGACATTTGTCGGTTGGTTGATTTTGAAGGTTGATTGGAAAGAGGTATTGTTTTATATCAAAGAAATCAAATTTATTTATGTTGCGATTTATTTCGGCGTGTTGATTTGCGGAATGGTTATTTCGGCGTATAAATGGAAATTGCTGGCTAAATTCAAAAATATGGATTTTCCTTTGATTGATTTTTTTAAGTTCTATTTGGCAGGAACCCTTGTGAACAATTTTATGCCGTCGTTTATCGGAGGAGACACGTTTCGTGCTTATCAGATCGGTCGATCAGAAAAAAAATATAAAGAGGCGGCTTCCACGGTAATTGTTGATAGGATAACCGGATTATTTGGAGCTATTATTCTAACGATATTTTTTTCTGTTTTGAATTTCGGCGTGGTTTTTGAAAATGAGTTATTGGTTTTTGCAAACTTGACCGTCGCAGGAGCGTTAATCGGAGGGATGATTTTTTTGGTGGTAAGAAAAAAGCCATTTTGGAAAAAAACAGCCAATTTTTTACCGGAAAAAGTTTTTAATTTTGCTGGAATATTAAATGGTTTTGCTCAAGGCGAGATTTTAAAAAAAGCTTTAACACTATCGATAATTTTTAGTTTAGTTGGATTGGCCGGAGCTAACCTGGTATTGTTTTATTCATTGGAAATAGAAATTGGTTTGCTTGACTACCTATCTGTTATTTTTTTGATTAGCATTATTTCTTCGCTTCCGGTGAGTGTTAATAATATTGGCATTAAAGAGTGGGCTTATGTGACTTTTTTTGGAATTTTTGGAATAGCTAGCTCCAAGGTTGTCGCAATAGCTTTGGTTAGTAGGTTATTGCAAATGCTATTAAGTCTAGTTGTAATCCCAGTTTACATTGAGGGAAAAAAATAATTATGGCTTATTTTCGTATTCGGCCATATCAAAGCGAATTATTTTTATATAGTTTCGAGGGCGATCATTGATTTCAATTTTGTAAATTACATCCTCGTCGTTTTTTTCATAAAGTTTGTCGAAACGAATGAGTCCTTTTTTCTTGGAAAATATGTAAGTGCCAACAAGTTTTTTCGTTCTTGATTCGCGTCCCGCGGAAACGATCGCATAATTTATGCCTTCCTCCCGAAATTTTAAATAATCAAAACCGGAAAGACATTTGGCTTTCAAAAAGGAGCATACTCCTCTTTTGTCAGTCCAAACTTTCAGTTGATTGGAATCGGGCAAGGAATTTATGAATTGCGCCGCCTCATAACTGCCAGTACCCATATCTTTCAGGTCGGTGTAATATTTTTTTGGCAATAATGAAGAATCATAGCTGATATAGAACGGTCTGGAAAAATACAACGAAGAAACTGCGATTAGAAAAACGACCAAATAAGACAAATTTGCAAACCTGCATTTTTGCAAAAATTTGGAATGCGCGATGCTCAAACCGATTCCTCCCAGTATTATAGCAAGAGGAAAAATCATTATCTGATAACGGTTCATTGCCGCAACTTTGTTAACAGTGGTTGCGGTGTAATAAAGCAAGATAAACAACGTTATCGAGAAAACAATCGATTCAAATCTCGTATCTTTACGTTTAGAAAAAATATTCCAGATATTGGTAAAAATCAGGAAAACAAGAGTGAGTGGGGTTATTGTGAATGCCAAAGGAAAAAAATTGGCAAAGAAAAGTCCGTCATATCCGCCTGTTGAGTATGATGTTTTCGGTGATCCGATCATACTTTCAAAATCGTACCATTTCATCCCAAAATATACGTTCAAGACTGTGAAAATCAGACAAAAAAGAAAAACGATTGAGAGAGAAATCGCGATTATCTTTTTGTTTTTGGCGAACAAATCGAGAATTTTTGAAAATATCAAGCTTCGGAAAAAAATCATATCAATGATGAGTAGCAGGAAAAATACCGCGAAAAGCGGCCAAGTGGTTTCAAAAGCTTGGCTGAAAATCGTCGCGTCGAACAACATTGAAGGTTTTACCCAAGTTGCCGGATAAAGCAGATAGAAGGTGGCAAGTGTTATGAAAAGCAAAATGAGATAGTCCGTTACTGACTCCTTTACAAATCTCCTTATTGTCAAATAGGCGTAGTCTTTTTTGTGGAATATATATTCGATAAAGATATATGCCAAGAAGAAAATAAGAAGAATGTTGGCAACGTATTTGGTCAGAAGGGAGAGGCCCAAGAGGATCCCTGCCAAATAAAGATACGCGGGCTTTCTTATTTTGGAATAAGCCAGAAAGGAAAGAATGGACAAGGGTGCAAATACCCAAAGTAATGAATCCGGATTGATTATGCTGGCCATACCGATCAGGATGGGTGAGAGGCCGATTAAAATGTAGGAATATAAAGCCGCGGTTTTTCCAAAAATTCTTTCTAAAAGAAAATAAAATAGAGGAAGCATCAGCACTGTAAAGAGTAGAATAGGGAATCTGAGAGCGAAATTAAGATCCGCGATATCGTAAGGATTTGAATCAACCTCGCCGTTCTTGTAATATTTTTTGTAAGTTTTTGGGCTTTCAAAAATCATACCTGCTCCGGAAATGATCGCGACAGTGATTCCCGGTTTGTCGCTGACGGCGGTTTTCTTGAAGTCTCCTTCAAGAAGATTGCTCCAAAACTGAGGTATGCGTTCGAATGTCCAAAGCGGTTCGTCGACAGCGGCAAATTGTGCTAAGCGGTATGAACCGAAAGAAAGGTTTGCGAGCATCACCAGACCTATTATTAGAAAAACAAACCGTCCTTGTATTTTGGTCCAAGAGGAAACCGTTTCAAATAAAGGTTTTTTTTCTTTTTCCACCCAGCTGAATTTTCGAATCCAAATCAAAAATATCCCGGAGATCAGTATATATAAACCGGCTATCATAAAGAAAACATAATGAAAATCGTTTGACTGTGAAAGTCCCAATATTAGCATCAATTCTGTCGGTAAAAAGACTAATAATGTTTCAGCTATCTTTCTTTTATAATCCACTTTTCCGCGATTGAAATATGCGATTGATGTAAGTATGGATAGAGCCAATGCGGCGAAAAGAACATAGAAAAAAATGGTATTTTTGATGATAACCGCAAAAGAAAGCCATTTTACTTCGCGGGAAATAAAAAAGAAAACGGACGTCGCCAATAATAAGGATACTATCGAAAGAACGGAATATTCTTTATTTTTAAGCAAAAAGCGGAATTGTTTTAGCATAAATTTCGTTTGATTACTCCATAAAAATGGGTTATAATTGGAGTATCTTTTTTAAATCGCAATAGTTTAATCTTACCTTGATTTTTTAAAAAAATAAAGTTTTTATGAAAATGGAATATAGAAAGAAAATAATTTTCGGAATACTGTTGATAATAGGATTGGGAATTTTTTTGCGCGCGTATAATTTTTCCGATTGGTTGCATTTCGAATTGGATCAGGCGAGAGACGCCAAAATTGCCATAAAAGCCTCCGAGGAAGGAATCGGATATTTGCCGCTTCAAGGACCGCGAGCCGCCGGTTCTTTCTTGCGGCTTGGTCCGACTTTTTATTATATGGAATATCTTGGCGCCAAGCTGTTTGGCGCGACTCCGCCGGCTGTCGCGGCGCCCGTGCTGATCCTTTCAATTTTAACAATGCCGTTGTTTTATTTGTTTGTACGGAGATTTTTCAACACTAGAATTTCAATCGGATTGTTGGCGGTTTTTTCCGTTTCGCTTTTTTTGGTGATGTATTCGCGTTTCGCTTGGAATCCCAATACGATTCCGTTTTTTATGATTTTGACAATATACGCTCTTTTGCGAGCCGTCGATGAAAATGATAAAAACAAAAATATTTGGATTTTGGTTTCCGCTTTCGCTTTAGCTGTCGGCACACAACTGCATTTCTTGGTTTTTATGATTTTGCCAACGATCGCGGCGATTTTTTTGCTAATCAAAAGACCGCGGCTTAAAATTTGGGCGTGGTCTGCCGCGGTCGCGATAATCGCGTTGTTTTATTCTCCGATGATAATCAACGACGTTAAAACAGGAGGGGAAAACGCACAGGAATTTATGGCGGCGGTGACCAAAAAATCAGACAAAAACGATCGTAATTTGGCGGAAAAATTCATTCGAAATTATTCGGAACATTCTCTGGGGGGATTTTTGATAATTTCCGCTCAAGAACAAGCTGAATTACCGAAGATAGACGTTAATGGGAAGTTGACCGATTTGTTTGATTCCAAATGTGATTTTATGTGTCGCAAAAATCTCCCGTTGGGGATGGTCGCAGTCTTTTTGTATACGGTCGGAATCGCGCTTGTTTTTCGCGGAGCTTTCATTCGGGAAAGAGGTGTAAAAAAGGATTTTATGATGATTTGCGCCGTTTGGTTTGCGGCTGCGTTTGTTGTTATGACCCCGCTTTCGTATGATATCGCTCCGCGCTTTTTTCTGGTGACAGCGCCGCTGACATTTGTTTTTTTGGGAGCAGTTTTGGAATTTTCCGACAGATTTTTCAAGAAAAGATGGATTTCGACGGTAATCGTCGTGGTTTTGATTTTGTTAAATTTGTTTGCCGTCCAAAAAAGGTTTACTGAAATGGCTAATGCTCCGTATGAAGGGGTTGAGATAGCGTCGGACAGGATTTTGAAAGAGCGCGCCCGGGTGACGCTCGAACAACAGGAAATGATCGTCGATTACCTTGAAAGTTTTCACAGGGCGAATGGATATCCGGTGTATTTGCAAAGCGAGCCTTTCTATGCGCGATCGTTCGTTTTTCTCTTGGATCGACGCGGCATCAAACAGGATGTTTTGGCAGTCAATAACGTTTATGAAGAGGGGAATTATTTTATGGTTTTGCGGACGGTTTCCAATTCGGAAAACAGGCTCGGGAAATATGCCCAAAGCTATGAAGCGATTGGAGAGAAACAGTTTGGAACTATGGTTGTTTTCCACTTGGAACCGAAACGGGAGGCGATAACTGCTGAAAAGCAGGTTTTCAAGCCGGCAAAAGTTGATTGCAAAGCGTCTTCTTCCAGTGTGCAAAAAAGATATACTTGGAATGAGATTTTCGGCAAAGGGGAGTGTTTTGA
>Ga0172371_10006968_pt1 | contig 16231 bp, 29 predicted proteins | sample Lak12m_FD_114543 | JGI IMG/M metagenome (GOLD analysis project Ga0172371, IMG submission 114543) | Freshwater microbial communities from Kabuno Bay, South-Kivu, Congo - kab_022012_12m | ecosystem: Environmental > Aquatic > Freshwater > Lake | place: Democratic Republic of the Congo: South-Kivu...
CCCGGAGACAGCGTTGATCTGGAAGGAGAACTTATAATCCCCATCGCTATGGAAAAAGAACTCCGCTTCGCAATAAGAGAAGGCGGCCATACGGTAGGAGCAGGTGTTGTATCGGAGATTATACAATAATGTCACAAGAACAACGCATACGTATAAAATTGCAGGGATATGATCACAAGCTTATAGATCAATCTGCTCTGGAAATAGTGGATACCGCAAAACGTACAGGAGCAATGGTGTCAGGCCCGATACCTCTTCCTACAAAAAGAGAAATCTTTACAGTACTCAGATCTCCTCATGTAGACAAGAAATCCAGAGAACAATTTCAGATGAAGACGCATAAAAGATTGATAGATATCGTAAGCCCCACTGCAAAAACCATAGATGCCCTCAGGAAACTGGATTTACCTGCAGGCGTAGATGTGGAAATCAAATAAAATGAAAATAGGATTATTAGGTAAAAAAATAGGAATGACCCAGATTTTTAATGATGAAGGCGCATATGTGCCTGTTACCGTTATTGAAGCAGGGCCTTGCACCGTGCTGAATGTTTCCGAAAAAAGGGTTAAGCTGGGCTTTGGGGAAAAGAAAGAGAAGAATGTCCTTAAGCCGCAGTTAGGTTTTTATAAGAAGATAGGCCAAAAGCCAAATGTGTTCGTAAGAGAAGTACCCTTTGAAGCAAATGATAAGGTAAGCGTAGGCCAGCAGCTGACAGTGGATATTTTTAAAGAAAAAGATTTTGTAGATATAGCAGGGACTTCCATAGGCAGAGGTTTTCAGGGATCCGTAAAACGCCATCATTTTAAAGGAGGCCCCGGAGGCCATGGTTCCATGTTTCACCGTGCTCCCGGAGGCATTGGCTCTACGGCTGGCGGAGACGGATGCCGAAAGAACGTTCCTAAAGGAAAGAGGTTTCCCGGCCATATGGGCAATGAAAGAAAAACCATGCAGAGCCTTGAGGTGATAAAAGTGTTGAAGGAAAATAATTTATTGCTTGTAAAAGGCTCTGTACCAGGCTGTCGCAACGGCTATTTAGAAATAAAGACGGCTAAAAAAAGAAGTCCGGTTCAACAGATTGCCAAGGCTGCGCAAAAGCCCGCTTCAGGCAATGCACCGGCAAAAAAGTAAATGACAAAAACGACAAAGAAAAAAGAAACAGCGAATAATGAAACTCCGGTAGTTGATGTTTATAGCCTTTCGGGTAAAAAGGTCGATAAATTCAAACTGGATCCGGCAGTGTTTAGCGCGGCGGTCAATAAGCCTTTGCTTCATGAAATAATACAGATGTACAGGGCTAACAGCAGGCAGGGTAACGCGTCTACGAAAACAAAAGGGCTTGTAAGAGGCGGAGGTAAAAAACCTTGGAGACAAAAAGGTACGGGAAGAGCGAGATCGGGTTCTTCGAGGTCGCCTTTATGGAGGCATGGCGGCACCATATTTGGGCCTCTTCCGAGGGATTTTAGTTACGATATGCCCAAGAAGACTAAAAGAATCGCTCTCATATCAAGCCTCAGCGCGAAATTAAAAGATAATGAAATACTGGTTCTCGAGAAAGACCCTGAATTAAAAAAACCCAAGACAAGCGAGATAGCAAAACTTCTCATAGCTTTGAAGGCGTACAGGGAAAGAGTCTTGTTTTTATACCAGGATACCAAAGAAGGCGCTGTAATAAAAAGCTGCAGAAACATAGAAAATATGACAATCAAACGCTATGCGGACTTTAACACATACGATGTTTTATCAAATTCAAAGGTCTTGTTTTCAAAAGAAACGCACGATGCTATTGTAAAAAGGCTGAAACAATGAATACATCATACGATATAATAAAGCACTTGATGAGGACGGAAAAAGGCTCCGGGATGCTGTCCGAAAATAAGTATATTTTCCATGTTGCTATTGACGCTAACAAGATTCAGATCAAACAGGCGGTGGAAGAGATATACAACGTTACGGTTAAGAAGGTCAACACCCTTAATGTGCTAGGCAAGTGGAAACGCGTTAGATATAAAGAAGGCAAGACGCCTGATTGGAAAAAAGCGATAGTTACGCTTAAACAGGGCGATAAAATAGAAGTAGCGACAACATAACAAGGATTTAAAAATGGGAATCAAACAATACAAGTCAAGGTCTCCGGGATTAAGATGGACGGCGCTTTCTGATTTTAAGGAACTTACCGCCAGTAAGCCTGAAAAATCTCTGACGGAAGCCATAAAAAGGACAGGCGGCAGGAATTTTCAGGGCAGGGTCACCTCGAGATGGATAGGTGGAGGCCATAAGAAAAGATACAGGATAATGGATTTTAAGAGAAACAAGTTTGATAAGCCGGGCAAGGTCATGTCTATCGAATATGACCCGAACAGGTCTGCAAGGATAGCGCTTATTAAATATGAAGATAACGATAAATGTTATATATTATGGCCGAACGGGCTTAACGTAGGGGACACTGTTATATCAAGCATGTCAGAGGTGGAAATAAAACCCGGAAACGCCATAGCACTCAGGCATATACCCCCGGGCATTCCTATACATAACCTGGAGTTAAAAAAAGGCACAGGCGGGAAGATTATAAGAAGCGCGGGTTCTTACGCGCAGATTCTCGCGAAGGAAGATACATACGCACATATAAAATTACCTTCGGGAGAGGTAAGGCTCGTGGAGCTGGATTGTATGGCTACCATAGGGCAGCTCGGCAACATAGAGCATGATACTGTTTCTTTGGGTAAAGCGGGACGCTCAAGATGGCTTGGCCGCATGCCAAGAGTAAGAGGAGTAGCGATGAACCCTATCGACCATCCAATGGGTGGAGGAGAAGGCAAGTCTTCGGGAGGAAGGCACCCGTGTTCACCGTGGGGCATGATAGCGAAAGGATTCAAGACCAGAAAGAGAAAACAGTCGGATAAGTATATAGTAAAAAAACGTAATAGCCAGATAGTAACTTCGTAAAAAGGGGAAATACATGAGCAGGTCGTTAAAAAAAGGTCCGTTTGTAGACGAGAAATTACTAAACGTTGTAAAAGAGCTGCAGGCGAAGGGTGACAGGAAACCTATAAAAACATGGTCCCGCCGCTCAACCATTACCCCTGATTTTGTCGGGGCAACCATGTCGATTTACAATGGCAAGAAATTTATACCTGTTTTTATAACGGAGAATATGGTCGGCCACAAGCTGGGCGAGTTTTCTCCTACAAGATTGTTTAAGAAACACGGTGCTCACACAGAACAATCAATGGATAAGACATAATATGATTACTAAAGCAAGCGCAAAATACATAAGAATATCCACAAGGAAAACGCGCAGGGTAATGGACCTCATAAGAGGCATGAACGTCGTAAAAGCGGACGCCCTTCTTGATAATTTAAGTAAAAGGCCGTGCCTTTACATAAAAAGGGTATTAAAGGCTGCGGTGGATAGTGCGGATAAACGTTTTCACATACCTGCCGCAAATTTATATATCTCCCTTATCAAGGCAGACGGCGGCCCTTTGATTAAAAGGTTCAGAGCGGCTTCAATGGGCCGCGCTACGGAAATATTACACAGAACGACTCATATCATGCTGGAGCTTGATAAGATAAAAGTACAGGAGAACTCAGCGGTAAATATTCGTCCTTCATCTTCACCTGAGGCGGAAAAATCGGAAAAATCAAAAAAGACGCTGAAGCCTGAAAAGCAAGAAACCAAGGCCAAAGACCAAAAAACTAAAGCCCATAAAGCAAAGAAAGAAAGCAAAAATAAGGAGATTTAACTTTGGGACAAAAAATACATCCATATAGTTTCAGGCTGGGTTATATAAGGGATTGGAACTCCAGATGGTTTTCCAAGAACAAGGATTTCGGCAAGCTTCTCGTAGAGGATGCTAATATAAGAAAGCACATAAAAAAGAATCTGATGCAGGCAGCTATAGCCAAGATAGAGATTGAGAGAGCTTCTAACAGGGTCAGGATAATAATACATAGTGGCCGCCCCGGCGTAATAATAGGACGTAAAGGCGCAGAGATAGATAAGCTCAGAGACGATCTTAAGGGTATCGTTGATAAGGAATTGCAAATAGACATAAAAGAGGTAAAGATGCCTTCCGTCTCCGCTCAACTCGTGTCAGAAAATATCGCGTTTCAGATGGAAAAAAGAGTGGGCTTCAGAAGGGCGATGAAAAAAGCCATGCAGCAGGCCATGACATCCGGGGCTCAGGGCATAAAGATAAGATGTGCGGGCAGGCTGGACGGAGCTGAAATAGCAAGAGCCGAAAAATGCATGGAAGGAAAAGTGCCTTTACAGACCATAAAAGCCGACATAGATTACGGATTCAGCGAAGCACATACCGTATACGGATTGATAGGTGTTAAGGTATGGATATGCCTCGGGGAAATACTTGTAAAAAGAGCCGCAAAACCAGAAACAAGGACAGAAGAAGTAAAAGTTCCGGAAGAAATAAAATAATAATACAGGAGAGACTCAACCGTGTTAATGCCCAAAAGAGTAAAATTCAGAAAATACCAGAGAGGAAGACGCAAAGGCGTTTCTTATAAAGGTTCCGATATTTCTTTCGGCGAATACGGTTTGCAGGCCCTGGACAACGGCTGGCTTACGAACATTCAGATAGAATCATGCAGAGTTTGCGTAATGAGAAGCTTAAAAGGCACCGGTAAACTGTGGATAAGGGCTTTTCCGGACAAATCAGTTACAAAAAAACCCGCTGAAACCAGGATGGGAAAAGGCAAAGGCATGCCGCTTCATTGGGTCAGCGTCATCAAAAAAGGGCGGATTGTTTTTGAATTGGGCGGAGTTGCGGAAGAGATCGCCAAAGAATCAATGAAATTCGCGGCGTCCAAGCTTCCGTTCAAAACAAGGTTTATAACAAGAAAGAAGCATAATTAATTTAATACCGAGGCGCGAGGCATATGTTAAAAGTAGCTGATTTAAGAGGCCTGTCAAGGCAGGAACTAGACGACAAGATAGCGGGGCTTAAGAAAAGCCTTTTTGAGATGGTTTCAAAAAAAGAAACCGGACGGATAGAAAAACCGAGCGGCATAAAAGACGCAAGGCGCGATATAGCGAGAATCAAAACCATTCTTAGTGAAATGAAGCAGAGGAAGGATAAATAAACATGAACGTAAGGGCGAGACGCAAAGAGAGGGTTGGAACGGTTGTGAGCGATAAGATGGACAAGACTATCGTGGTAAGGATAGATAGGACCGCGAAACACGCCATATATAGCAAGATTATGTCCAAGTCTACCAAGTTTATGGCGCACGACGAGAAAAAAGAAGCGAAAATCGGGGATAAGGTAAGGATTGAAGAAACAAGGCCTCTTTCCAAGAACAAAAGATGGCGGCTCGTGGAAGTACTTAAAAAATAAGGCGCAGAATCATGATCAGAATGAGAACAATATTAGACGTAGCGGATAATACGGGGGCTAAAAGGGCTTCATGTATCGGCGTAATAGGACGACAGGGCAGGCGGCTTGCGGAAGTGGGAGACATAATAACAGCCAATATAAAAGAAGCTTCCCCTGACGGAGTGGTAAAATCCGGTGAGGTTGTCAAGGCAGTCATAGTAAGAAGCGTTTATCCTCTCAGGAGGGTTGACGGGTCATATGTACGATTTGATTCCAACGCAATAGTTATAATAGACGCGCAGCTTAACCCAAGAGGCACCAGGATATTCGGGCCCGTCGCAAGAGAGCTGAGAGATAAAAATTTCATGAAAATAATATCTTTAGCTCCGGAAGTTATATAAGGGATAATATGTCAACTATAAAAAAGAACGATATGGTAAAAATATTGGCTGGAAGAGATAGCGGCAAGACCGGAAAAGTGCTTACTGTTTTCCCAAAAAAACTGAAAGCCCTGGTTCAGGGCATTAACATGGTTAAGAAGCACAGCCGCAGGCAGAGCAATGACCAGCAGCAAGGCGGCATTGTGCACAAAGAAAGTTTTATAGATATTTCGAATTTGATGGTTATATGCCAGAAATGCTCCAGGCCTGCGAGGATAGGCTCTAGCAAACTTTCGGACGGAACAAAGGTAAGGATTTGCAAAAAATGCAAGGAAATCATATGACACCAAGATTGTTAGAACAATACAGAACGACTATAGTCCCGGCGCTGTCTAAAAAATTTGGTTATAAAAACGCCATGCAAGCTCCCAAGATAAACAAGATAGTCCTGAATATGGGGATAGGAGCAGGCAGCCAGGATATAAAGTTTGTTGAACAGGGCGTAGCGGACATGGCGGCCGTAGCCGGACAAAAACCCGTTATAACAAGAGCAAAAAAGGCTATAGCGAATTTTAAAATAAGGCAAGGCCTTCCTATAGGCTGCAAGGTTACTTTAAGAGGAAACAGGATGTATGAGTTTTTGGACAGATTTTTAAACATGGCTCTTCCCAGGATAAGGGATTTCAGGGGCACTTCTCCCGATTCTTTTGACCAAAACGGTAACTATTCTATCGGGATAAAGGAGTTGTCTATATTTCCGGAAATAGATGTTGATAAGATCCAGAAGATACAGGGTATGGATATTATAATGAATATAAAATCAAGCACTAAAGAAGAATCATTTGAACTGTTGAAGTTGTTTGGCATGCCGTTTAGCAGTAAATAATTAAAAAGGTGGATACATGGCAAAAGAATGTTTGATAGCAAAACAAAAAAGAACCCCTAAGTTTAAAGTAAGAAAATACAACAGATGCAAGCTGTGCGGCAGGCCGCGCGCATATTCAAGGAAATTCCAGGTTTGCCGTTTATGCTTCAGGGAAATGGCGTCGCGCGGAGACATCCCAGGCGTAACTAAGGCTAGCTGGTAAGGGAGAGAAAAATACATGAATTTGACAGATCCGACAAGCAATGCATTAACGGTAATAAGAAACGGAAGCATGGCAAAAAAAATAAAGGTGGATATAAAATTCTCTAAGATGACCGAAGAGATACTGGGCATACTGAAAAGAGAGAAATTTATAAAAGATTTCAAATTTATAGACGATAAAAAGCAAGGCGCATTAAGGGTTTATTTGAAATATACAAGCAACGAAGAGCCTGTTATAAAAGGCCTTGCCAGGATATCCAAGCCAAGCCTCAGAATTTACGCAAAGAAAGATAGCCTTCCGAAAGTTTTCGGAGGCCTTGGCATAGCTATTTTATCTACGTCCAGAGGCGTTGTAACAAACGTACAGGCTGCCGAGATGCAATCGGGAGGAGAAGTGCTTTGTTATATCTGGTAACAGCGGTTATAGGAATAATAAAATGTCTCTTATAGGCAAAAAACCAATACGGATTCCGGATAAAGTAAAAGTAAGGGTGGATTCCGGGAAAGTCTTCGCAGAAGGCCCAAAGGGAAAGCTGGACTGGAACCTGCCTTCTAATGTAGAAGTGCTGATAGACAATTCCGGTATTACCGTTAAAAGATTAAAAGAAGATAAATCGGCGTTTGCTATGCACGGCCTGGCCAGGGCTTATATAAACAACATGGTAAAGGGCGTCAGCGACGGCTATGTAGAGACCTTGGAAATAGTCGGAGTCGGTTACCGCGCTCAGGCTGAAGGGAAAAAGCTTACTTTAAATCTAGGCTTTTCGCATCCGATAGTTTATGCCATACCTGAAGGCATAGTGATAAAGACCCCTCCGAAGCCGGCTCATATCATCATAGAAGGCATTGATAAAGCGAAGATCGGGCAGGTGGCGGCTGAGGTAAGGGCATTTTTTGAACCCGAGCCGTACAAAGGAAGAGGCATAAGGTATTTGGGAGAATTTGTCAGGAAGAAAGCAGGCAAGGCGGTCGGAGGAACAGAGAAATAAAATGAAGAGAAAAATAAAAAGTCCGGCGGAATTAGGAAGAGTAAAAAGGCATTACAGGATACGCAAAAGGATGTCAGGCACAAAACAGATGCCAAGGCTTATCGTTCATAGAAGCCATAATAATCTGTATGTCCAGTTTGTAGACGATCTGGCAAATCATACTATACTTTCGCTTTCCACTAACGACGCTTCTTTCAAAAAAGAGTTTGGAGCCGAGGGAGGAAATGTGGAATCAGCTAAAAAACTGGGCGCGTACGCGGCAAGAGAGGCGTCCAAAAAAGATATTAAGAAAATTGTATTTGACAGAGGCGGCTATCTGTATCATGGCAGAATAAAAGCTTTTGCTGACGCGGCTAGAGAAGCAGGGCTTAAGTTTTAATTCGAGAGGATAAAAATGGCAGAGAATATCAAGGCGAAAGAAAGATTAGTGCGAAAACTTGATGCAGTTCAGGAAGATCAATATATAGAAAAGGTTATCGCCATCAACAGGGTTTCAAAGGTTGTGAAGGGCGGCAAAAGATTCTCGTTTACCGCGCTTATCGCCGTTGGAAACGGAAACGGCACGGTCGGATGCGGCTATGGAAAAGCGAACGACGTTGCAAGCTCCATAAGAAAAGCTCTTTCCAACGCAAAAAAGAGCTTTTTCAAGGTCCCTGTCAGAGGCCAGACAATACCGCATGAAATCATAGGGCATTTCGGGGCAGCGAAGGTTCTTCTGAAACCCGCGCTTGAAGGAACGGGTGTTATCGCAGGTGGATCTGTCAGGGCTATATGCGACGCGGCGGGAATAAAAGATATACTTACCAAATCTCTTGGTTCCGCCAATCCTATAAATGTTACAAAGGCAACCATAGACGGTTTGAAAAAGCTGAGGCTGGAGCGCGACATGTCAGAATCAGAAGGCAGGGAAGAATGAAAATACAGGATCTGAGGCCTGCAGTAGGCGCTAAGAAAAAAAGGAAGATCGTAGGAAGAGGCCCGGGTTCAGGCCATGGAAAAACTTCCACTAGAGGTCATAAAGGGCAGATGTCACGCTCGGGCGCAGGGAGATCCCCTGGTTTCGAAGGCGGCCAGATGCCTCTAATAAGAAAATTGCCAAAAAGAGGGTTTAGAAGAAGGCCAAGAGCGGGATATTCGATTGTCAATCTTGAGATGCTTTCAAGGTTAAAGCAAGAATCGTCAATAACCCCGGAATTATTAAAAGAAAAAGGCTTGATAAAAGGGGCTATTAATTATTTAAAGATATTAGGTGAGGGCGAAATAAAAGTCCCTGTGCATATAAGGGCTCACGCGTTTTCCAAGTCGGCTGAAGAAAAGATAAAGAGCGTGGGCGGAAAATGTGAGATAATCAAATAAACTATGTTACAGGCGTTTATAAACTCTTTCAGGATACCCGATCTTAGAAAAAAGTTATTTATTACGCTTTTATTGCTGGCGATTTACAGGGTAGGCGCTTATATACCTACGCCGGGAGTAAATGGCACCGCTTTAATTCAGTTCTTTAACAACGTGGCCAAGTCCCAGGGTGGCGGGCTTTTTGGCATTATGGATATGTTTTCGGGAGGCGCTTTAACACGCCTTACCATATTTGCGCTTGGTATAATGCCCTATATATCGGCCTCTATCATACTGCAACTCCTTGTCACTGTAATTCCTTACCTTGAGAAACTTTCAAAGGAAGGTGAAGGCGGCAGGCGCAAGATGATACAATATACGCGTTACGGCACAATAGTTCTTTCCGTTATCCAGGCGTTTTTTATAAGCGTATGGCTTGAGAATCCGGCCAGATTCCAGGGTTTACAGATCGTAGATTATCCGGGCTGGGGTTTTAGATTTTTGACGGTTATTACCCTTACCACAGGCACTGCTTTTATAATGTGGATAGGAGAGCAGATCCAGGAATACGGGATAGGTAATGGCATCTCGCTTGTTATAACAGCAGGTATAATCTCAAGACTACCTACGGCTTTAGAACAGGTTTTCGCATTGATATTCGCTCCTGCGAAAAGCATAATAAAATACCCATTTTTCACGCTTGCTTTTATGTCGGTAATCGGGGTTGCTGTAGTAGTGGCAGTTATATTGATCACTCAGGGGCAGAGAAAAATACCCGTACAATACGCCAAAAGGATAGTAGGTAGGAAGGTATACGGGGGACAAAGCACCTATATACCTTTGAGGGTAAACCAGGCAGGCGTTATACCTATAATCTTTGCGCAATCAATAATACTTTTTCCCGCTACGATCGCGGGATTTATACCCAACGCCGGGTTACAAAGATTCGCTGAAGCTTTAATGAGAGGTCAGGTTTTATACACTGTTCTTTATAGCCTACTAATAATATTTTTTGCTTATTTCTATACGGCTATTACGTTTAACCCGGCGGATGTGGCTGATAATATGAAGAAATATGGAGGATTTGTTCCGGGCGTAAGGCCAGGTAGGCCTACTGCGGAATATTTTGATTTTATAATGACCAGGATTACTCTTCCGGGCGCGATATTTCTGGCTTTTATAGCTGTTTTTCCGGATATGCTAGGCGCGTGGCTTAAGATACCATATCTTATAGCCAGCTTTTTCGGAGGAACCGCTCTTTTAATAGTAGTCGGAGTAATGCTTGACACGATGAGGGCGGTAGAGTCGCAGCTTTTAATGAGGCATTACGAAGGATTTCTTAAAAAGGGAAGAATCAGAGGTAGAAGATAGTCATGAGAATGGTGCTATTAGGGCCTCCGGGAGCGGGTAAGGGAACGCAGGCAGTAATGCTCGCGGAGAAAAAAGGTTTTCTTCATTTTTCTACTGGCGATATATTAAGAGAAAATGTAAAACAGGGCACCCAGATCGGTAAGAAGGCAAAAGCCTTTATGGAAAAAGGCGAGCTGGTTCCCGATGATATTGTCATAGAAATGATGCTTGATACGATAAAAAACGCAGAATTCGGAAAGGATTTTATCCTGGATGGATTTCCAAGGACAGTATATCAGGCGAAAAAGCTGGATAGCGAATTAGATAAGCTTAAGCTGGCGACAGACTTGGTTATATATTTTAAGACCAGCACGAATATTGTTGTTTTGAGGCTTGCGGGCAGGAGGCTTTGTTCCAAATGCGGGGCAAATTATCATATAGTAAATATGCCTCCAAAGAAACAGGGCATATGCGATAAGTGCGGCTCAGATCTTTATCAGAGAAAAGACGATAACGAAGAGACCATACAGAAGCGGTTGGAGGTTTACGACAGCCAGACAAAAGAACTTATAGATTATTATAAAGCTAAGGGGATACTTAAAGAGGTTTCAGGCGACTTGGATTCCCGGAAGGTTTACGACGAATTATCCGAGATATTAAGCACCTGCAAAACAGATGATAGACATAAAGTCAGAAAATGAGCTCAGGCTCATGTCTGAAGCAGGAAAAATAGTTAAACTGATTCTGGAGGAACTTAAAGCTGCGGCAAAGCCCGGAGTAACGACCGCTAACCTTGAAAAAAAAGCGGTAGAGATAATAAAGAAATCCAATGCCAGATCGGCGTTTCACGGATACAGAGGGTTTCCTGGAGTTATTTGCACTTCTTTAAATGAGCAGGTAGTGCATGGAATTCCCGGGGATACAAAGCTTTCTTCCGGGGATATCTTAAGCATAGACGTAGGCATTGAAAAGAACGGGTATTACGCGGATAGCGCCCTTACAGTACCTGTTGGAGATAAATTAAGCGAAAAAGCCCGCTCTCTTATAGAAATTACGGAAAAAGCACTATTTCTTGGAATAGAAAAAGCAGTGGAAGGAAACAGGCTCTTTGATATTTCAAGCGCGATTCAGACCTTTGCGGAATCGCATGGTTACGGAGTAGTCAGAGGATTCGTCGGCCACGGCATAGGCAAGAATTTGCATGAGGAGCCAGAAGTGCCTAATTTCGGGAAACAGGGCACAGGGCTCAGATTAAAAAGCGGGATGGTACTGGCGATAGAGCCTATGATAAACGAGGGCGGATACGAAGTAGAAGTGCTAGGCGATGGCTGGACAGCGGTTACTAAAGACAGAAAATTATCAGCACATTTTGAGCATACTGTGGCAGTTACAAAAGGAGAAGCAAGGATATTGACATAAGCACAGAAAACAAGGTGAGGGAATATGCCTAAAGAAGAGGCAATAGAGGTTGAGGGTACCGTAGTAGAATCATTGCCAAACGCGATGTTCAGGGTTGAGCTGGACAATGGCCACAAAGTGCTTGCGCATGTTTCCGGAAAAATGAGGATGAACTTCATAAAAATCCTGCCGGGAGATAAAGTAAAAATGGAACTTTCGCCTTATGATTTGACCAGAGGCAGGATCACTTACAGGGCTAAATAGTTCAAGATTATCAAATAGAGGGGTGTTAGATGAAAGTAAAGGCTTCAGTAAAGGTTATCTGCGATAAATGCAAAATAATAAAGCGCAAAGGCATTGTAAGGATAATTTGTTCAAACCCGAAGCATAAGCAGAGGCAGGGATAGGAGAAATACATGGCAAGAATTGCAGGCATAGACTTACCCAAGGAAAAAAGGATAGAGATAGCTTTGACCTATATTTACGGCATAGGAAAGCCTCTTTCAGTCAAGATATTAAAACAGGCGGGTGTAAATCCCGACACCAGGGCGAAGGATATGAAAGAAGATGAGGTTTCCAGGGTAGCCGCTATTATTCAGAAGGAATACAAGGTCGAAGGCGATCTAAGAAGAGAGATATCTCAAAATATAAAAAGGCTTATAGATGTCGGCTCATACAGAGGTTATAGGCATAGAAGGTCTTTGCCCGTAAGAGGACAGAGGACTAAGACAAACGCAAGAACAAGAAAAGGCCCGCGAAAGACAGTAGGCGTAACAAGAAAAGCCACCAAGACTGCCGCAGTGGCGCCTGAAAAATAACATAACAAGCTAGAGGAGTTTTATGACGACAGAGAAACCAAAGGTAACAAAGAAAAAAATTGTTAAAAATATTACCAGCGGAATAGTACATGTCCTGGCAACTTTTAATAATACAATAGTCACTATAACTGACAGGCAGGGCAACGCGATAGTGTGGGCCAGCTGCGGGTCTGTAGGTTTTACAGGTTCTAAAAAATCAACGCCTTTCGCGGCGCAGGTCACTGCTAGCGACGCTGCAAAAAAAGCTATTGAGCATGGCCTTAAAGATGTGGAAGTTTTTGTAAAGGGCCCTGGCTCGGGCAGGGAAGCGGCAATAAGGGCGATACAGGCAGCCGGGCTGCGTATAAGCGCCATAAAAGACGTTACGCCTATCCCGCATAATGGCTGCAGGCCGCCAAAGAAAAGGCGCGTGTAAACCCAAAGAAAATTTTACTAAAAGGAGCAAGGATGGCAAGATATACAGCATCATCGTGCAGGGTATGTAGAAGAGCAGGTTCTAAACTTTCTCTAAAAGGCCAAAGATGTTATACTGACAAATGCGGTTTTGAAAAAAGGGGCTATGCTCCCGGACAACATGGCAAAAGCCAGAGGATCAAGCTTTCAAATTACGGCACACAGCTAAGAGAAAAACAGAAAGTAAAAAAGATATACGGCATACTGGAACAGCAATTCAGGAAGTATTTTCAGTCAGCCAGCCGCTCAAAAGACATTACAGGCTCAAAGCTTCTGGAACTTCTGGAGAGAAGGCTGGATAATGTTATATACAGGGCTTCTTTTGCTTCCTCAAGGCCTGAGGCAAGGCAGATGGTAATGCATGGCCACGTGCTTGTAAACGACAAAAAAGTAGATATACCTTCTTTTTCAGTAAAAACAGGAGATATTGTAGTCATAAAGCCGAAAGAAGTAACAGTAAAAAGGGTTAAAGAATCCGTCGAAAAATTAAAAGACCGCCCTTATCCAACCTGGATTGACGTGGATAAAGCAGGCCTTAGAGTAAAGATTTCAAGGCTTCCTGAAAGAAGCGATATAGCGGCTGATATAAAAGAACAGCTGATCGTAGAATTGTATTCAAAGTAAGGGGCGGTTACGACCGTCCCCTACATTAAAGGGGGTAATAAATGGGAATAAGCTGGAAGACGTTTGAAATGCCTAAAAGATTAGAATGTGATGAAGCTAGTTACTCCAGAAAGTATGGAAAATTTATCGCAGAGCCGTTCGAAAGAGGCTTTGGATCCACAATAGGTAATTCCCTGAGGCGGATTCTTATATCTTCTATTGAAGGAACTGCCGTCACCTCTGTAAAAATAGACGGGGTGTTGCACGAATTTTCTACGATACCGGGCGTGCTGGAAGACGTCCCTCAGATTATTTTGAACATAAAGCAGCTATGCCTTAAGTCAGAGTCCCGCACTCCGAAGATATTGCGCTTAAAGGCGTCTAAAAAAGGCGAGGTTACCGCAAAGAACATAATCACCGACGAAACAATAGAGGTGATAAATCCGGAGCTACATATAGCGACCCTTACAAAGGACACAAGTTTTAATATGGAGCTTGAAATAGGCAGGGGTAGGGGGTTTGTCCCTTCGGAAAGAAATAAAAAAGAAGGCCAGGCGATAGGCGTAATACCGGTGGATTCCATATTCGCGCCCGTACAGAAAGTAAGTTATCGCGTAGAAAATACCAGGGTAGGGCAGATAACGGATTACGACAAGCTGATACTGGAAATATGGACGAACGGCAGCATGGAGCCGAAAGACACTGTTTTGTACGCGTCTCATATATTAAATAAACATCTGGAAGTATTTTTAAAATTCGGGCAGATAGTGGTGGAAGATGAAACACAGGAAGAGAGCAGCCAGGAAAACAAAGAACTGCTCGAAAAACTGAAGCTTCCGGTTTCAGAGCTAGAGCTTTCCGTGAGAAGCGGCAATTGCCTCAGGGAAGCGCATATAAAAACCATAGGAGAGCTTGTCACGAAATCAGAGCAGGAAATGCTCCAATACAGAAATTTCGGGAAAAAATCTCTTCAGGAAATAGCCGAGATAATCAAAGGCATGGGTCTTTCTTTAGGTATGGAAATACCCAAGGAGAAAGGAAAATAAGGAAATAAATGAGACACCACAGACAAAGTGTAAAGTTCGGAAGACAGCGCAGCCATTATAAAGCTACCCTTAAGAGCCTGGTTTCAGCCCTTATTATCAATAAGAGCATCTGTACGACAAAAACAAAGGCTAAAGCGGCTTCACGCTTGGCGGACAATCTTATAACTCTTGGAAAAGAAAAAACAGTAACTAACCAGCGCAGCGCGTATGCTATCCTCGGTGACAGAAAGCTTGTAGCTATGCTCTTTAACGAAATAGCGCCTCTATTTAAAGGCAAATCGGGCGGCTACACAAGGGTTATGCTGACTACAAACAGGCGCGGGGACAACGCTCAAATGGCCATACTTGAATTTGTTGAAAAACCAAAGCCTGTCGAGCCCAAGAAAAAGTCGGACAAGAAAGAAAAAAAGCCGGCTCCTTCGGAAGTTGACGTCAGTGTTGAAAAAGAAGAGAAGATTGCTTCATCCGAGCCGAAGAAAGAAGAGCACAAAAAAGAAGAACATAAAAGAGAAACGCCTCAGCCCAAGAAACATGACAAACCAATAGGAAGGCCGGGGTTCTTTAAGAAATTTTTCGGGCGCAAAGGCGATTAAAAATGGCGCGAGGTTTATCAATACCCGCTTCGCGCAAAATAGATAATATACAAGATGAAACTTTCTTCTCGCGCAAAAAGCGTGTCTCCTTCGTTAACCCTTGCGATTACAGCCAAAGCCAAGAAGATGAAGCAGGAAGGCCTGGATATCGTAGGCTTTGGCTCAGGCGAACCTGATTTCGACACGCCGGACCACATAAAACTAGCCGCAATAAAAGCTATCCAGCAGGGCTTTACAAAATACACCGCAGAATCTGGAACAGACGAGCTTAAAAAAACTATCTGCGATAAATTTCATAAAGATAACAACCTTTCATACAGCCCCTCCCAGATAGTTGTATCTTGCGGGGCGAAACACTCGCTTTACAATATAATCCAGGCGATATGCGAAAAAGGCGATGAAGTAATTATCCCTTCCCCTTACTGGCTGAGCTATCCTGAGATGGTGAATCTCGCGGAAGCAAAACCTGTTTTTATCGAGACTGACGACGCTTCCGGATTCAGAATAACCCCGTCCAGCCTGAAAAAGGCGATTACAAAAAAGACAAAAGCCCTTATAATAAATAGCCCGTCAAACCCTACGGGAGCCATCTACTCAAAAGAAGAATTAAAAGCGATAGGCGGGATAGCGGCTGAAAAAGGAATCCTTATTATTAGCGACGAGATTTACGAAAAGATAATTTTTGACGGCAATTCGCACGTCTCCATAGCGAGCCTGGGCGAAGATATTTTTAAAAATACCATCGTAGTTAACGGTGTTTCAAAAAGCTTCGCAATGACAGGGTGGAGGATAGGATATCTCGCCTCTCCCGATAACGAACTTGTAACAGCCATTAAAAATATACAG
>Ga0172371_10006969_pt1 | contig 16230 bp, 14 predicted proteins | sample Lak12m_FD_114543 | JGI IMG/M metagenome (GOLD analysis project Ga0172371, IMG submission 114543) | Freshwater microbial communities from Kabuno Bay, South-Kivu, Congo - kab_022012_12m | ecosystem: Environmental > Aquatic > Freshwater > Lake | place: Democratic Republic of the Congo: South-Kivu...
ATTGGTCCAACAGGCTGTTGCCATTGAGCCGACACCCTATAAAACGATGGTTAAACATACAAAGAAAAATAACTCACCGGAACACAAGATATAGTAGCTACTGGAGTGAACTGAATACCCCTATAATATTAAAGAAATGATGGTCTTGACCGCAAGGCTGGTTTGGCTCGGGGGGATTCCGGCAGGCGCCGACCCTGAGGGGAGGTCGGCCGCCTGCCGGGGAGGGATCTGATAACCGCCGGCGCCCGTCAGACTTAGAATTGTTTCAGGAAGCGCAAATCGTTGTCGAAAAACAGGCGGATGTCGTCAATGCCGTACTTCAGCATGGCGATGCGTTCGATGCCCAGACCGAAGGCGAAGCCGGTGTAGACGTTCGGGTCGTAGCCCACCGCCTCGAACACCGCGGGATGGACCATGCCGGCCCCCAGGACCTCCAGCCAGCCGGTGGCCTGGCACACCCGGCAGCCCTGGCCGCCGCACATGACGCAGGCGATGTCCACTTCGGCGCTGGGCTCGGTGAAGGGAAAGTAGCTGGGCCGGAAGCGCACCCCCAGCTCCGGGCCGAACATCTGGTGTACGAAGGCGACGAGGACCCCCTTGAGGTCGGCGAAGGTCACGGCCTTATCCACCAGCAGGCCTTCCACCTGGTGGAACATGGGGGAGTGGGTGATGTCCGAATCCCGGCGGTAGACCTTGCCCGGCGCAATGATGCGCACCGGGGGCCGGCGCTGTTCCATCACCCGGATCTGCATGGGGGAGGTGTGGGTCCGGAGCAGCACCCGGTCGTTGAAGTAAAAGGTGTCCTGCATGTCCCGGGCCGGGTGGTCCGGGGGGAGGTTGAGGGCCTCGAAGTTATACCAGTCCAGTTCCACCTCGGGGCCGGTCACCGCCTCAAAGCCCAGGTGCAGGAAGATGTCGCAGACCTCCGCCATGATGCGGTTCAAGGGATGGGCCCGGCCCCGGGGGAGGCGCCGCCCCGGCAGGGTGACGTCCACCGCCAGGGTTGCGGCCCGCCGGGCCGCCTCCTTCAAGGCGCGTCGAGCCTCTTCCAGGGCTTCTTCCAGGGCCTCCTTGGCCCGGTTGGCCTCCTGGCCCAGCCGCCGCCGGTCCTCCGGGTCCAGCCCCCCCAGCCCCCGGAGGATGCCGGTCAGGGCGCCTTTACGCCCCAGATACTGGACGCGCAGGCGTTCCAGCTCCTCGGTATCGGAGGCGTGATGGATCGCCTGGAGGGCGGTGTTCTTAAGGGCGGATACCTTGTCGGAAGTCATGGTGGGTAAGCAATATAGGGCGTGCCGTGCAGGCCGATGTCTAGCGGTCAAAGACCGGGTTAGATCTCTAGTATGGGGGGGCCGCGCCCACCCTTCATTCTTCCTATTGCCCTCGGGCCAGTTCCGCCACCTGGGCGAACCCCTGGGGATCGCAGACCGCCAGATCGGCCAGGACCTTGCGGTCCAGGTTGATTTGGGCCTTTTTCAGGCCGCCGATAAATTTGCTGTAGGACAGGCCCAGGGGCCGCAGGGCGGCGTTGATTCGCACGATCCACAGGCTGCGGAACTCCCGCTTCCTTACCTTGCGGTCCCGGTACGCGAAGGCCAGGGCCCGCTCCACTCCTTCCCGAACGGAGCGGTAGAGCCGGTGCCGGCCGCTGCGGTAACCTTTGGCCATGCCTAAAAATTTTTTCCGGCGCGCCCTGGAGGCGACGCTTTTCTTGACGCGTGGCATAACAAACTCCTCTTTCAGAGATAAGGCAGCAGGCGCCTGAGGCTCTTGACCTCCGCCTCGGACAGGAAGGCCGGCAGCCGCAACTGCCGCTTGCGCTTGGTCGTCTTGCTGGTCAAAATGTGGCTGTGGTAGGGCTGTTTGTGCTTCAGACGGCCTTTGCCCGTGGCCTTGAAACGTTTGGCCGCTCCCCGATGGGTTTTCATCTTGGGCATGGGTAACCTCACATAGTGCTAACACTGCCGGCCGCCGGGCAGGCGGCCGGGTGGAATATCAGGTTCCTGGTGCTTAAATTCTGCTGGCGGACAAAATTATACTATATACTCTAAACAGCAAATTTTAACAAGATTATTGCCCAAAAATCCCGTCCCCCGACCGCCCGGCCGGAGGAAAAATCCTTTGCGGGGCAATGCCTCAGGCCGGTTTGGGGGAAACGATCATGGAGAGGTTCCGGCCTTCCAGCTTGGGATTCTGCTCCACGTGGCCCACATCGGCCAGGGCTTCAGACATCTGGGCCAGAATGCGGAAGCCGCGGTCCGTGTGGGCGATCTCCCGGCCCCGGAAAATCACCGAAATCTTGACCTTGTCCCCCTCTTCTAAAAAGCGCCGGGCGTTTCTCAATTTAAAGCCCATGTCGTGCTCTTCGATCTTGGGCCGGACCTTGACCTCTTTTATCTGGATGGTGGTCGCCCGGCGCCGGGCTTCCTGTTGTTTCTTGCTCTGCTGGTACTTGAATTTGCCATAGTCCATGATCCGGCACACCGGCGGGCTGGCCTGGGGAGCGACCTCCACCAGGTCCAGGTGGGCCTCCACCGCATGGGCCAGGGCCTCTCTGGTAGGCATGACGCCTACCTGTTGCCCGTCGGCGCCGATGAGTCTGACCTCCGGCACCCTGATCTGTTCATTAATCCTGACGCGTTGCTGCTTCTGGATGGCCGTCACCTCCTGGCATTATGAAGTATTGGCGGGAGACGGAATTCGGGACTCCGCCTGCAGGCGCTGGATAAACGCCTCCAGGGGCACGTCCTTCAACTCCGTGCCATCCCGCAAACGGGGCGCCAGGGTGCGGTCCGCCGCTTCCCGGTCCCCCATGATCACCATATACGGAATTTTCTGGACCTGGGCCTCTCTGATCTTGTAACGCAGCGTTTCCGGCCGGGTATCCACTTCCACCCTCAGGTCGGCGTCCCACAGCAGACGGGCCACCTCCTGGGCGTAAGGATGGACCCGGTCGGTGATGGGCAGGAGGATGGCCTGCACCGGGGCCAGCCACACCGGGAAGGCCCCCGCAAAGTGCTCCACCAGCACCCCCAGAAAGCGCTCCAGGGAGCCCAGGATCACCCGGTGGAGCATCACCGGGCGGTGCTTTTCCCCATCCGGGCCGATGTAGGCGAGGTCGAAGCGTTCCGGCAGGGTGAAGTCGCACTGGATGGTGGCGCACTGCCAGCGCCGCTGCAGGGCGTCTTTGAGCTTGATGTCGATTTTCGGTCCGTAAAAAGCCCCTTCCCCTTCACAGGTCCCGTAGGGCATTCCCCAGGTTTGCAGCGCCCCCAGGAGGGCGTTGGTGGCCAGGCCCCACTCCTCGTCGGTGCCGATGGATTTTTCCGGCCGGGTGGACAGCTCCACTTCATACTCAAAGCCGAAAATCGCCATGACTTCGGCCACGAATTTCAAGACCCCCAGGATTTCACTCTCCACCTGTTCCGGGGTGCACAGGATGTGGGCGTCGTCCTGAGTGAACTGCCGCACCCGGGTAAGGCCGTGCAACACCCCGGACCGTTCGTGCCGCAGCACGGTGCCCAACTCGAAGAGGCGCAGGGGCAATTCCCGGTAGCTCCTGACCTTCGACTTGTAGATCAGCATGTGGGCCACGCAGTTCATGGGCTTGATACCGTACAACTGGCCTTCCACCTCGGTGAAGTACATCTGGTCCCGGTAATTGTCCCAGTGGCCGGAGCGTTTCCACAGGTCGGCCTTGAGCATCTGGGGACCCATGACTATCTGGTAGCCCCGTTTCAGATGCTCCCGGCGTTCAAAATTCTCGATCAGGCTCCGGAGCAGGGCCCCCTTGGGGTGGTAGATCACCATCCCCGGCCCGGCTTCCTCTTCGATGCTGAACAGCCCCAGCTCCCGGCCCAGGCGGCGGTGGTCCCGGCGCTTGGCTTCCTCCAGGAGTTCCAGGTGCTGGGCCAGCTCCTCCTGGGTGGGAAACGCGGTGCCGTAGATGCGCTGGAGCATGGGCCGGCGTTCGTCCCCCCGCCAGTAGGCCCCGGAGGTGGCGGTAAGCTTGAAGGCCTTGATATACCCGGTGGACGGCAGGTGCGGCCCCCGGCAGAGGTCGATGAAATTCCCCTGCTGATACAGACTCACCTTGTCGCTGGGGATCTCCTCCAGGAGTTCCACCTTGTAGGCTTCCCCCTGACTCTTAAAATAGCCGATGGCCTGCTCCCGGTCCATTTCGTCCCGCCGGAAGGGCTCATCCTGGGCGGTCAATTCGGCCATACGCGCTTCAATTCTGGCCAGGTCTTCCGGCGTAAAGGGCTGGGGCACGTCGAAGTCATAGTAAAAGCCCGCTTCAATGGCCGGGCCGATGGCCACTTTGACCCCGGGGAACAAGTCCCGGACCGCCTCGGCCATCAAGTGGGCGGCGGAATGGCGCATGATCTCCAAACCCTCGGGACTGTCCAGGCGGATGGGCGCGATGGTGCAATCCTCTTTGAGGGGAGAAGACAGGTCCACCTGATCGCCGTTGATCCGGACCGCCACCACCTGCCGGTCGCCGGCTGCGTCCAGGGCCTGGAGGGCCTGGGCTACGGTAGCCCCCGGGTCCAGAGTGGCGGTGGACCCGTGGTCCAGGGTGACTTTGATCATGGCTGCCCTCAATAAAAAAGGCATCTCGGGCTTCCTGCGAAGCCTTCCCAGATGCCGTCAGATACTTAACTTATGTTACATACGGGTGACGTTCAAGGGGTTGCCGGTAAATTCCTCTAACTCGGATGTCCAAGACCTCGGCCTGACTTAAATCATCATATTTTTTCTCATAACTACCTGTGCTTGTCAAGAAAATTTCTTAAGAAGCACCCACTTATCGGGGGCGGGTTGGCCCTGGGGCAATCCCTTTAAGGCTCTGGGGGTTAGCCTCCCAAAGCTTCCAGGGCCTGGGCCGCAAAGTCCAGGGTGGGGTCCAGTTCCAAAGCTTGCTGGAAGACGAACCGGGCTTCCTTGACATGCCCCAGCCGCTGCAAGTTGACCCCCAGGTTGGCATAGTCGATGGCCGAGCCCGGCTCCAGTTCGATAGCCTTCTCAAAACACGCCACCGCCCGTTGATATTCCTCCAGCTTGAAGTGGCAGAAACCCAGGAGATGGTGGGCCTCCTTGAGGGTGGGGTCCAGTTTCAGGGCCTGGGTGAAGGCCGCCGCGGCCTCCTGGAAGCGCCCCAGGTCCTTTTGGCAGGCCCCCAGGTGCACGTAAATGCTGGGAATTTCGTGGGCCGGGGGGTTGAGCCTCAGGGCCCGGCGGAAGTGGTCCAGGGCCTCTCCGGGCCGGCCCTGGTTTTCGAGCGTCAAGCCCTGAAAAAAGTGTACGTCGAACCGGTGGGGGAAGGCGGCGTCCAGCTCCCTCAGGGCCGCCAGGGCCTCCGGAGGCGGGGCGTACAGGGCCGCGGTCTTGGCCAGGTGAAAGATGGCGGTGGTGTTCCGGGTGCGGTCCAGGAAATGGGCGCCGGGGACCAGGACATACACCGCCGGCAGGTTCAAAGCTGGGTGGGTGGTGTTTACCACCAGGACTTCCAGCCCCAGGCGAGACAGGGCCGCCAGGCAGAGGTCGATTTCCTCCTTGAGGTTGGGCCGGGAGAGGTTGGGAAGATGGTCCAGAGGCGCCAGGGGGCCGGGAGTCATGAGATAGGCCGCCTCTTCCAGGGTCTCATACTTGGGCAGGGTGGGCCGGTAGCTGGTGCGCCGGTGAAAATCCCCCGCCAGTTGGGCCACCTCGGTCAAGGCCCGGATCAGGGACTTGGTGGGGTCGGTGGTGGTGCCTGCGGCAAAAATGATCTCGCTGTCCGCCGGAAAGGTGGCCGGATCGTAGGCCAGGGCCGCCACGGTGGGGATGCCCGTATCCAGGGAAAAATCCCGCAGGTGCACCACGATGCCGTTCCGGCGGAATTTCCCCAGCAGCTCCCGGGCCACCGGGTCCTTGACCGATTCCGGGTCAATGGCCGGGGTGGGGAGGCGGTCATGGCTGATGACCGACCCCACGTGACGCTCCACCACCTCCCCCAGGCCCTGGAGCACCGCCTCCTCCAGGCAGTTGCCCGCCGCGGCCCCGTTGTATTCTTCGATCAGGTAGAGACAATGGAGGGGCAGATAGACCGTCTCTCCCCGGGTCAGGTTGGCGGCGGGCGCAAAATACAGGGGCCAGTCCTCATAGAGCCGCGCCGCAGCCGCCGCCTCCGGCGAGGCGTCGAACAAGGCCCGGGAAAGAAAAGAGAAGGGCAGGGCCTTACCCCCCAGGTCCCGAACGCGGCCGTAACGCAGGGGGCCGTCCTCCAAAAAAGTAAAGAAGCTGAAGCGCTCCACCAGTTCCATCAAGGCGGAGGCCTCGGCCTGGACCGGGGTGGCCCCTTTGCCCATCTGCTTGTGGGTGGGCACCACCCGGCGGGCGTCCACCCCCAGGAGGCTGAGGTACACGGGGATATCCAGACGGCCCGAGTCGATGCGCATGGTTTCCTGGAGGAGCTTGAGGTCCAGTCTGCCCAAACGGTCCCGCACCCGCCGGATGGTCTCCTCCGGGGTCAGGAGCTTGTCCTGGTCGTAGGTGTAGCCCTTCAGGGCGTCGGTGAGACAGAGGGGTTCCGGCATGAGTCATGATCTCCTGCCGAAATTATGACCTGCTCGGCGGATTTATGCAAACCGGGGTGATGGTTGGACCAGGGGGCTATGAATGAGACTGCATTAAAGGCTGACGATGGTCTGTGGAACGCCTCAGGGCAAAAATGCCCCCGGCCAGCGGGGGCGGGGGTTTCGGGGCGACGGTCACCTGCCGGCCTCTGCCGGGTTAGGCCCGGTCGGTCGTCTAATAAAAACCCTTACCTCAATCCACAAAATAAGTCCCACAGGCCCGGTCTAGATTCTCCCGGCTGAGGGTGGGGGGGATGCGGTTAAAGGTGCTGTAATCCAGGATCTGGTCGATCAGGTCCCGAGGGTGGCAGGCGTCCATGGGACGCTGGCCGCCGTCATAGTAGGTCGTCAGCAGGTATTCCACCATGTCGTCATTCGTGTCCAGTTGGTGTTGCTGGCACACCAGACGAAAGATTTCCTTAAACTGTTCCCGGGTGACGTGATTCACCTTTACCTTGGCCCGGATACGGCGCAAAAAGGCGGGGTCTATCAGGGACTTGGGATCCATGTTGGTGGCGAAGACAATAAACTGGTCAAAGGGAATGGCGAATTTCTGGCCGGTGTGCAGGCAGAGGAAATCCTGGCCGTTCTCCAGGGGGATGATCCAGCGGTTGAGGAGCTCCTGGGCCGGGATGCGCTGGCGGCCCAGATCATCCACGATGAACAAACCGTTGTTGGCCTTGAGCTGTAAGGGCGCCTCATAGTATTTCATGGTGGAGTTAAACGCCAGGTCCATCATCCCCACCGTGAGTTCCCCTCCCACAATAACGGTGGGCCGCTGGCACGGCACCCAGCGACAGTCGCACTCGCCTTTACCGTCAGCGTGATTGGTGAGAGGTCGGTGGTTAATCTCATCAAAGATCCGGATGACGTTCCCCTCCACATACATGGCGTAAGGCACCAGGATGGCGTCGTCCCACACCTTGCCCAACCTCAGGGCGATGGAGGTCTTGCCGTTGCCCGCCGGCCCATAGAGGAACAGGGGCTTGCCGCTCACGGAGGCGGGCCCCAGCTTCCCCAGCATGTCCGCAGAGATTACCAGACCGGTAAAGGCCTCCCGGAGGCGGTCCGGCGTCACCGGGGCGGACTGGAGGCTCTGGGTCTGCACCTGCTGCCAGTAATCTTCCAGGCTGACGGGCGCCGGACCCACATAGGCGTCGTATTCCAGGAGCTGGGCGGCCCGCTTGTTTCCCCGGTCAGTGAGGGCATAGCGGTTGGAGAGCCCCAGGGTGTTACACGCCGGCTTCAAAGGGTCAGGCCCCCGCATCTCCAAATATTCTTCTTTCTGCAGATAATCCAGAATGTCCGAAGTAATGGTGGAAGGAATCTTCAGACGGTCCCGCAACTCCGTCAGGGTGAAGACTTTCAAATAAAAGGAATGCTTCATGACCAGATCGGCCACAAAAATCTCGGGCAAGCCTAAATCCTGCAGCGAGCGGGGTTTAGGCCGGTGAGGCGCCCCTATCTGGCACTCCGGGGGCGAACCCTCGCATTGGCTGGGAGCGTCTTGCTCAGTTAAGCCAAACGTGCCGGCGGACAGGGAACCCTCCTGCATGGGTTCGCCTCGCCAGCCTTCTTGCCGGATATCTGTCGCGCTCGGTTTCGACTCCATAAGATAACCTCACCTAACGTCTTAGACGCGTCCTGGGTTGCTTATGCCTCGCGCCAAGCTTCCCTGAAAAGTTTCCGGCAAAGGAACCCGAATCGTTTTATCTGCCTGGAAATTTCCGTTTGCCCTCAGCCTGAACATCAGCACAACTCTAAGGGAGCAGTTTCGTGATGGGAGTCTCATGACCAAATACCCGGTAAGTACGATAAAAATCCAAAAATTCGAAAAGATGCCCGTTGCGCGGTTGACCTCTGCCCCAATTGAGTGAATTTTGAAACATAACTGATAATTGCAATATCTGGAATTAGCAAATTATATGCCATGTTATAACTACACAATATCACCGATATATTTTAATGGTAAGCCGTCAGAGGTTCGGAAAAATTAACAAATGACAGTCACATGTTAATATATTTTTACATAAAACTTCGGCCCTGGCAAGATAAATTATGAAACAGCGGGGTTAGTTGCTATACCTTCGCCCCAGGCGAAAACACCCCCTTACCCTGGCTGAAAAGCCAATGCCTCTGCTCTGGAGGGAAGAAGTCGGGGGAGGGGTGAGGAGGATAATTTTTGGCCGGCAAGCCGGAAAACCGTCCCCCGGTTCAAAAGGAGACGGTGGGGGGCGCTAGTTCACCATCAAGGCCCCGGCCAGGACCAAAATCTCCAAAATTTCATTGGCCGCGCCCAGGACGTCGCCGGTAACGCCCCCCAGGCGCTGGCGGAAATAGAGACTTCCCAGCCAGACCAGGGCGCCGGCCGCGGCGAAGAGCGCCAGGCCCGGGGTCCCCAGGATCACCAGAGACAAGGCCCCGGCGCTGAGGCCGGCCCCGGCCAGGACCTGCAGGCCCACTCCCAGGGTCATGGCCTGCCCCAGCCCCCCTTCCGGCCGGGCGTAGGGGGAGAGGTAGGCCAGGAGCACCATGCCCCAGCGGCTGATCACCGGGTAGAGCAGGAGGGCTTTAGTCCCTTCGGCGAGGTCGGCCAATGAGAGGAACAGGGAAAACTTCAGGAGAAGCGCCAAAATCAGGCTGAGGACCCCGAAGGCGCCCACCCGGGAGTCTTTCATGATGCGGAGGCTCTCCGCCGGGACGCCGCCGCCCCCCAGGCCGTCGGCGGTGTCGGCCAGACCGTCCAGGTGCAGCCCGCCGGTGATCCACACCGTCAGGACCAGGAGGAGGGCCGCGGCCGCCGGCGCCGGCAGGATTTTCGCCAATCCGCCCCAGGCCCCCCAGAAGATGAGGCCGAGCCCGGCTCCCACCCAGGGGAACCAGAACATGGAGCGGGCCAGGGCCCCGGCGTCGGCCGGTCCCCGCCAGGGCCAGGGGACCTTGGTGAGAAAGGTCAGGGCCAGGGGCAGGGTGGAAATCATGCTTCCTGGTCGGCCACCCCGGCCTCGGCGAAGGTGGCCATTTCCCGGTAGATCTTGACCCCGGCTTCCAGCAGGCTCAGACCCAGGGCGGCGCCGGTGCCTTCCCCCAGGCGCATCTGGAAGTTCAACAGGGGCTTGAGACCCAGAGAATCCAGCATGAGCTGGTGCCCCGGCTCCACCGACCGGTGGGCGGCAATGAGGTAAGCGGCGACGGTGGGGGCCAGGGCCGCGGCCACCAGCGCCCCGGCGGTGGCGATGAAGCCGTCCAGCACCATGGGCCGCCGGGAGGCGGCGGTCCCCAGAATGAAGCCGGCAATCCCGGCAATCTCCAACCCGCCCACCGCCGCCAACGCCCCCAAAGGGTCTTCGGGGCTGGGCCGGTGCAGGGCCAGGGATCGGTTGATCACCGCCACCTTGTGACGCCAAACCTGATCCTCGATCCCAGTGCCCCGGCCGGTGACCGCGGCCACCGGCCGACCGGTGAACACCGCCGCCAGCGCCGCGGCGGGAGTCGTATTGCCGATGCCCATGTCCCCGGCCGCCAGGGCGTCCACCCCCGTGGCGATGGCCTGTTCCGCCAGCTCCGCCCCCGCCAGCAGCGCCTTCAGGGCCTCCTCCCGAGTGAGGGCCGGCTCCTGGGCCATATTGCGGGAACCGTGCGCCACTTTCCGGTCGATGAGTTCCGGGATCGGGCCGAAATCATGGTTCACCCCGATATCCACCACCGTCACCCGGGCCCTGACATGCCGGGCCAGAACATTGATCCCGGCCCCTCCCCGGAGAAAATTTAGGACCATCTGGTGGGTGACTTCCTGGGGATAGGCGCTCACTCCTTCAGCCACGACGCCGTGATCCGCCGCAAAGACCACCACCCATTTCTTCTCCAGGGGGGGCATCAACTCCCCCCGGATGGCGACATACAGGGCCGCCAGCTCCTCCAGGCGGCCTAAACTCCCCCGAGGTTTGGTGAGGAAGTCCAGGCGCTCCCGGGCCTGGTCCAGCCAAGCGGGGTTCAGGGGTTCGATCTGGGAGATAATCTGGGACAATTGCGTCAGCATGGCAACAGACCTCAATGGTTAGGTTAGCAGTGAGCTGTGAGCAGTGAGCAGTTCCTCAAGGGCTACATGGCCCTTCTGTATATTTTGAAAAGACCCGCAGGGCGCGTCTGACGCGCCAACTATGGCTTTGGCCGTGAACACCCCCTTACAATCCCCCCAATTCCCCCTTGAGGCGCAGCGGCACCCCCGCCACCACCAGGATCACCAGGTCCGCCGCCTGGGCCAGGCGCTGGTGCAACCAGCCGGCCTGGTCCCGGAACTCCCGGCCCACGGGATTGTCCGGGACGATTCCCCATCCCACTTCATTGCTGATCAGGATGGTGGGGGTGGCGGTCTCCTTTAACGTCTCCACCAGGCGTTCGCCGGCCATCCGGATGCTTCCCGGGCCGGCGCCTTCCTGCAACATGAGATTTGACACCCACATGGTGAGGCAGTCCACCAGAACCACCCCGTAGCCGTCTTGGGCGGCGCGCAAGGCGGGCGCCAGCTCCAGGGGGACCTCCCAAGTCAGCCAGTCCGAGCCCCGTTGCCGCTGGTGGGCTTCGATGCGGGCCGCCATTTCGGCGTCCCGGGGTTCGCAGGTGGCCAGAAAGAGACGGGGCCCGGGCAAAGGCGCGGCCAGCCCCAGGCCGTAGCGGCTCTTGCCGCTGCGGGCTCCGCCCAGAATCAGGGCCACCCGAAAATCTGGCGAGGCGTTGTTCATGCGGGGAAAATCCTTCCTGACCGCGCCCGGCTCGGGCCGGCCGGCGTCAATACGGGCGCTTCCTCATCAGCTGCAGAATTTCCTGGCGCAGCTCCGGGGCCCAGGCCGAGGCGCGGTAGTAGCGGGCCACATCCCGGTTAAAGGCGTCCCAGGCCTGCTGGTCTTCCCGGGCGTAGAGATACAGGATGGTGCGCTTCACCAAAAGCTGTCCCAGGAGGTCGGCAAACTCCAGGCGCTCAAATCCCGCCTGAGAAGTCTTCCTGAGAATGGCCTCCGATTTGACGTCCTGCAGAGCAGCCTGCCGGTTGATTTTTTGCTCCACTGCGGCCACTTCGTTCAGATAGACATCTTTAAAAGGGGTATTATCCACCCGGAGGGAGACGGGGGTCAGATGATAATAATACTGGGGCGCGTTGACCAGGAGACACTCGGCATGGCTGGCATGGAAATAGTCGAAGCGGTTGTCGTAAGCCTCAAAGTAGAGCTGTCCCTGCCGATAATGGAAAGACCCCGGAAAATCCCGAGGCCCGCCGTTATAACCCCTGGTCTGCCCCAGGTAGCGCACCGGTTGTCCGGTTGCCGCCCGGGCCAGGAAGGCGAATCTCCCGCAGCAATGGGCTCCCCCGGTGAACTCGGAAATGGCCCAATAGGTGGCGGGACCCGCCGCCAGCCGGGCGCAGGCGATGAACCTGCCCCCCTCCAGTTGTTTCAGCGGGCGGCCCTCAGCCAGAATGGTGAGATTTTGCCGCATCATCCCCTGGCTGGCCGCCAGTTCCAGGGTGACTCCCTCTCCCACCTCGACCCTGGCGGTGTGCTTGTCGGCCAGCAGGTTCTCCAACTTGATGACGGCCGCCAGTTGCGGCGAGGCCGTCCCCTGGGTCTGGGCCGGCGTCGGGGCCGGGCCCCACAGGACCCAGAAAAGCGCCAGTGCGGCAAGGATTCGGCTCTTCATGATGACGCTTCCCTTTGCTTGGGCGGCTGATTGCTCAATTTATCTTAATTCCTTCAAACTGCCAACTTGCCGGGCTGAATTCCTACTCAGGGCGGACCAGGGATTAACTCTATAATGCCCCTGGGGAAAGAGTGCCGCCCCGGTTAACACCTTGACCAGACCCGGCAAATCTGGGATTATACCGGGGAAGATTTTGACCGGCCACAGGGGTCCGACATGGAGGCTAGTTTATCACCGTAACCCGAGGTGGTCCAGGAAAAGGCGCCGCCTCCGGATCTTTGCCCGGAAGTTGCTGAGGGGCTGAAGTCTGGTGGGTTGAGCGGGCCAGAGTTTTCCCGGAAGCGGCCTCTATCCCTCCCCTTACATCTCTGCCCTCTGGCGGTATCTTCAGAAAGGGAGCATTATGGGCGATACGCGACTGACTCAGGGTCACATCCAGGTTTACACCGGGGACGGCAAGGGCAAGACCACCTGCGCCCTGGGCCTGGCCCTGCGGGCCGTGGGCCATGGCCTGCAGGTTTACATGATCCAGTTCATGAAGGGACGGGAAACCGGTGAGGCCCGGGTGGCCGCTACCCGCCTGGCCCCGGACATGATCCTCCGCTCTTTCGGACGCCCGGGGCTGGTCAATCTGCGGTCCCCCGCCCAGGAAGACCTGACCCTGATCCGGGAGGCCTGGGACCTGGCCCGGCAGGTCATCCTGGCCGGGGAGCACCCCCTGGTGATCCTGGATGAAATCAACCTGGCCCTGGCCTTTAACCTTTTGCCTCGGGAGGAGGTGTTTCAGGTGTTGCGCCAAAGGCCTTCGGGGGTGGAGGTGGTCCTCACCGGCCGCCAGGCCCCCCCGGAACTGGTGGAACAGGCGGACCTGGTCACGGAAATGCGGCCTGTGAAACACTATTACGAGGCCGGGGTCAAGGCCAGGCGCGGCATCGAGTGGTAGGGACGAACGCCGCGTTGGAAATAGAGACAGTTTATGCGCCTGAGACTCTAAAAAAAATTTTCCTGATGCCTAACATGGAAAGTCGCCTGAAGAAATGGGCCTGCAACGCCGGCCTGATCGTCCTCAGTGTCGCCACCCTGTTGCTGATCCTGGAACTCGCCCTGCGCTTTACCCCCTATCGATACCTCTTAAGCCGGGACCGCCACCTCCGCCATTATTACCAGGCCGATTTACGCAAAGGCTTTGATATCACCCCCAATGTCAAAGGAATGCGCCTGTCGGTGGACAACCGGATCGAGTTTGATATCTGGTCCAATGAATTGGGGTGTTTTGACCGGCCTTATGGCGGCGAAACCGATTACATCCTGCTCATGGGCGACAGCTTTACCCACAGTTACGCCCCCTTGCCGGATAAATGGGGGACCCGGATGGAAAACCTCTTGAATTACCGGGTCCTGAAATGCGGGGTCTCCGGCTACGGCACCCGGCAGGAGCTGCTCAAGGCGGCCGAGATTATCGCCCGGGTCCAGGGCCAGCCGCGCCTCATCGTCGTGGGGTATTTCTGGAACGATCTGAGCGACGATTATTCATTCCCCAATCTTACGGTGATCGACGGCTTCCTGGTGGATGCCAGTCGGTACCGAGCTGCCCAAGGGGGCGGCCTGGACAAAAGTAAGTTGGAGAAAAAGTTCAGCTTCTGGGATAAATGGTTCAGCCGCGACTACCCCCTGAATTTCAGAGAGAAAATCGGCTACTATCTGGAGCGGCGTCTCATTGTCATGAACCTGGTCAATGACGCGGTGGTGAGGGTATTTCCGCCGAAAAACATCCCGTACGCCGACCCCAGCCGTTTCCTGGCTTTCCAGGAAGAGCAGCCCTGGTCCCGGGAGGTCTGGAAACAACATTTGCAGAACCTGGCGGCCTTTCAAGACCTGGCCGCGGCCCACCGGGCCCAGTTGCTGGTGGTGCTGATTCCCACCAATACTCAGGTCTATCCCTTCCTGGCGTCCCGACAGGTCCCTGATCTGGAACGGCCCAACCAGATCCTCAGCCGGTTTCTGAAAGAGCAGGGCATCCCTTATCTCGATCTGCTGCCCCCTTTGCGCGGTTGCGCCGACGCCACCCCCCGCCGGATCCTCAACCCCGACAAGGACCTGTACTGGGCCAATAATTCTCATTGGAGCATCAGGGGTGAGCACCTGGTGGGACTGCTGGTGTCCCGGCACATCTTGACAAATCGCCTCCTCCAAGTACCGGACCGGGAAGCCAGGCTTAAAGATATCGAAGAGACATTGCGCCGCTGGCGTTGAACTATTCCCAGACCCCGTCGATCTCGGCCTGGCACTTGGGGCAGCGGCCGTTCTGCAGGAGGTTTCGCCGGATGCTAAACCCCAGGCGCTCGATGAGCAGCTCCTGGCAGGCGTAGCAGTAGGTGTTTTCCCCGCCGTCCCCCGGGATATTGCCCACATAGACATAGCGCAGGCCGGCCTCCAGACCCAGCTCCCGGGCCCGGCGCAGGGTGGCCGCCGGGGTGGGCAGCCGGTCCATCATCTTGAAGGCCGGGCGAAACGCGGTTACATGCCAGGGAATGGTGGGGCTCACCCCTTTGATGAACTGCGCAATTTCGGTGAGTTCAGCCTCGGAGTCGTTGTGCCCCGGGATGACCAGGGTGGTGACCTCCACCCAGACCCCCGCCTGCTTCAGCCGGGTGATGGTGTCCAGCACCGGTTGCAACCGGGCCTTGCACACCTTGCGGTAGAAATCATCCCGCATGCTCTTTAAATCCAGGTTGTCCCCGTCAATGAACTCCGCCAGGGCCTGGGCGGACGTCTCCGTCATGAAGCCGTTGGACACGAAGACGTTGCGGAGGTTACGCTCCCGGGCCAGGCGGGCCGCGTCCTGGGCGTACTCGAAGAAGATGGTGGGTTCAGTGTACGTATAAGAAATGCTGGCCGATTGAGACGCCAGGGCCCGGGCCACCGTGGCCTCCGGGGTGCGCTCCTCTCCCGGGATTCGGCCCTCGCGCAGCCGGGGGTACTGGGAGATGTCATAGTTCTGGCAGTGGAGACACTGAAAGTTGCAGCCCACCGTGGCGATGGAATAGGACCGGGAGCCCGGCAGGAAGTGGAACAGGGGCTTTTTCTCAATGGGGTCGATATGCTCGGCAATGAGCCTGCCGTAGTTGAGACTGTAGAGGACCCCGTCCCGGTTTTCCCGGACGGCGCAAATTCCCCGCTTGCCCGGATCAATCTTACACCGGTGGGCGCACAGATTGCACCGGACCTTCTCATCCTCGACCTTCTCCCAAAACCTGGCCTGGTACATAAGCTCTCCTCAAGTCATAATATGATTAAATTATATCCTCCGGACGTTCTTGTAAAGGCGCGCAGCGGGCGCCCGGATGGGGGCCGGCGTCCGGTGCGGGGACTGGCGGGGCGGCGGTTGCGGCCTTCGGCGTCAACCTCTTGCCATGAATTGATGGGTATGGTAAATTTTCTAATTATGGTGGGCGTAGCTCAGTTGGCAGAGCACCGGGTTGTGGCCCCGGCGGTCGCGGGTTCAAGTCCCGTCGTTCACCCCAGAAAATTCAAGGGGTTAGGCTAAGCGGCCTAACCCCTTTTTTAAATTTTCAACCCCATTCCCAACCCAAATCCAAAATATCGGCGTACAAACGGTTCGGTTGTGTGCTGGTGGCCAAAAGAGCCGGAAGAGATTTTGCTGCCTGGCGGATAATTTTCTTCCCCTCGGCCAGAGGGAATTTATACTATCTACCGGCACGGTTTCGGTGATACACGTGGTTACGGCACGCGCAAGCGCCAGGTGGGCCAAGAAGCCGGACAGCGAATCGCGTTACATCGGATGTTCCAGGAAAAGAAAATCAAACAGATGGCATAACATAAAGATATATAAGTATAATTTAATTCCTTGAGAGTTTTTTTCTGGTGGCTACATGAACTTTCCGGAGGGGCAGGGCCCCGG
>Ga0172371_10006970_pt1 | contig 16230 bp, 11 predicted proteins | sample Lak12m_FD_114543 | JGI IMG/M metagenome (GOLD analysis project Ga0172371, IMG submission 114543) | Freshwater microbial communities from Kabuno Bay, South-Kivu, Congo - kab_022012_12m | ecosystem: Environmental > Aquatic > Freshwater > Lake | place: Democratic Republic of the Congo: South-Kivu...
CAGCACGACCGCTATTATCCCGACGAACACTCGCGGGAGATTATGCGAAAGACCATCGCCTTCTTCGAGAACAAGGGGCTGCGGAGGATCAAGGAGGATGATCACACCCGCATGTGGTATGCAGATTTCCTCGAATTCGTCAAGAACGAAAAACTCTTCGCCACGCTGCTGACCCCGGCTCCTTACGGTTCGTCAGCAGACTGCCGCTGGGATACCTGGCGCAACTGCGAATTCAACGAGATCCTGGGTTTCTACGGCCTGGCTTACTGGTACACCTGGCAGGTATCCATACTTGGACTTGGGCCGATCTGGATGAGCAAGAATGAAGCCCTCAAGCGCAAAGCTGCGCGGCTATTGGAGGAGGGTAATGTCTTTGCTCTGGGTCTCTCGGAGCGCAAGCACGGCGCGGATATCTACTCCACCGAAATGAGCCTCGCGCCCCAGCCGGATGGCTCGTTCCTCGCCAATGGTGAGAAGTATTATATCGGTAACGCCAACCTGGCACCGATGGTCTCCACTTTTGGCAAGATGGCGGATACGGGTGAGTATGTCTTTTTCCCAGCCGATTACCGCCAGAAGGGTTACGAACTGATCCGCAATGTATGCGCCAGCCAGAGCTATGTGGGGCAGTATGCCCTGCACGATTATCCGGTGGGCGCGGACGAGCTCCTGCATCGCGGAGCGGAGGCCTGGGATGCCTGCCTGAACACGGTCAATGTGGGCAAGTTCAATCTGGGCTGGGCTTCCACCGGCATCTGCACCCACGCGCTGTACGAGGCGGTTCGCCATGCCGCCAACCGCCGCCTCTACAATATGGCGGTGACCGACTTCCCCCACGTGCGGCAGATGTTCACCGACGCCTACGCCCGCTTGGTGGCGATGAAGCTCTTCTCGCTGCGCGCTGCGGACTACATGCGCGCCGCCTCGCCCGAAGACCGGCGCTACCTGCTTTACAATCCCATCGTCAAGATGAAAGTGACCACGCAGGGCGAGGAGGTGATCAACCTGCTCTGGGATGTTATCGCAGCCAGGGGTTTCGAGGAGGATACCTACTTCGAGATGGCGGCGCGGGATATCCGTGCCTTGCCCAAGCTCGAAGGTACGGTCCACGTCAACATTGCCCTGGTGGTAAAGTTCATGCCGAATTACTTTTTCAACCCCGCCGAGTATCCCGTGATAGCCCGGCAGGATGCGGCGCTTAATGACGATTTTCTCTTCGTCCAGGGTCCGGCGCGCGGCCTGGGCAAGATCCGTTTCCACGATACCCTGCCCACATTTGAGCAGTTCGACCTGCCAAATATCAACGTATTCAAGGAGCAGATCGCGGTCTTCAAAGCATTCCTGGCCTTCGCTACGCCGGGCGAAGAACAGCAAAAAGACGTGGATTTCCTGCTGGCACTTGGCGAGATCTTCACCCTGGTCGTCTACGGGCAACTGATCCTCGAAAACGCCAAGATATACGCGATGGGGAATGACTTGCTCGATCAGGTCTTCGACTTCATGGTGCGTGATTTCTCGGGCCACGCGCTGAACATCTATGGCAAGCCAAGCAGCACCCCGGCACAGATGGAGTATTGCCTGCGTATGATCAGGAAGCCTGCTGTGGATGCGGGGCGGTTTGGACGCGTGTGGGAGGAAGTGTACGCGTTGAAGGATGTGTATGATATGAGGGCGTGAGACTTTACTATAAAAAAAACATGCATAGACCATGCTGGGCACCACTTTTCAGTTGGCGGTGGATAGAATCACACCAAGCAAGCTCTGCGTCATAGCGGGGTGGACGATTTGCACCCACCCTGCTTTGTTATTTCCATTGGCGAGTATGCGGCTAATTGGGGTATAATTGTCCATATATCAATCTGGAGAAAAGGAATTGAACAAACGCAATACTTCTATTAGCGGTATTCTTCTTCTGGTTTTATTGATCGGGATTCTCCTGGCGGCATGCGGGCAATCTTCGAGCGACGCAGCGAGCAATCCGCCAACCGCAATCTCCGGCGGAAGCGGCAGCACACCCGATGGGTCAACCCTCTTGCAAGAACGCTGCACGGTCTGCCACAGCCTGGGCCGGGTCACCTCGACGCATGGGAGCGCCAGCCAGTGGCAAGGAATAGTCGCTCAGATGATCACCAAAGGCGCGCAGCTCAACGCGCAAGAAAAGCAAACGCTGGTGGATTACCTGGCGCAGACATATCCTTAAGCAGACATATCCTTAAGTATGGGAGGCGGGAGATAGCGCTTTACTGGAAAAGTCAGAAAACGGGGCGGGATCTAATCCCGCCCTGCTTTGTTATCCGAACCCCAACCCCTTTGTCTTTAAAGAAACCCAACTGTTTTTTCCCTGTCCGATGATCAAATGATCCAGCACTTCGATTCCCAGCAGTTTGCCAGCCTGGAAGATTTCACGTGTTACGGCTATGTCATCTGGACTGGGGGTTGGGTCACCCGAGGGATGGTTATGGATCACGATGATGGAGGTTGCATTGCGCCGGATGGCTGGTTTGAACACCTCGCCGGTCTGCACTTGTGACGAATTGACCGAACCCTTGTATACTTCCACCGTATCCAGCACGCGGTTGCGCGTATCGAGCAACATGACGCGCAGATGTTCCTGTTCCAAGCCGGACATGTCGAATTGGATCAGAGCAACCGCATCATCGGGGCTGTTGATTGCAGGACGCTCTTTCAGGTCTTCTTCCTTAAGTCTGTGACCAAGCTCGAGAGCTGCCTTGATCTGGGCAGCCTTGGCACGACCGATGCCGCGCTCGGAGCACAACTCCGCGAAGCTTGCGCGGTGCAAACCATTTAGACTTTTATAGGTTAACAACAATCGTAGACCTAATTCGACAGCGTTTTCTCCCTCTAAGCCAACCCTAAGCAGGATGGCCAATAATTCTTCGGTTTTAAGCATATCCGCGCCGATCCGCTCCAGACGCTCGCGTGGACGTTCATTTACAGGCATGTCGGCGATTCTATAGACAGGTTTGACGGTTTCATTCATGGCGTTATCTCCAACCCAGGCCAGGATTCGGGATTAACTCCGTTTCTTTGCCAATGGCGGGGGAACTTCGCGCGGTTCGATCATCCCCCAGCGGGAGGCGCCGAGGTAGAGGATCTCTAGGATCAGATCGACGTATGAGATGCCATCCGCCCTGGCGATGAGGCACAGGTCGCTGTAATCGGGCGTCAGGCCGGGAAGAGGGTTGATCTCCAGCAGGCAGGGATTCCCTTCGTGGTCAAGGCGGATATCAATGCGTGAAACGTCCATTACGCCGAGCAGGTGATGGGCGCGCCAGGCATAGTGCTGCAGCTTCCTGGCGAGCTCCGGCTCCACCTGCGCCGGGCAGAGGTATCCAGGTGCGCCTTCGGCGCCCACGGTTTGAGCCTTGGCCTCCAACCCGTATACGCCGGGAGTCACCGACCGGCTGGAATCCAATTCGAGGATCGGGAAGCGGTGGAATCCATCCACATCGTACCATTCGGGATGGGGAGAGTAAAGGCGGGCATCGGCGCGGCCCATGACAGCCACAGTAAATTCGCGACCTGAGAGGTAAGTTTCAACCAGGGCTGGCTGCTTGTACATGGTGATGATATAGTGAACGCGCTCGCGCAGCTCGGACTCATTATTGACGATGGCGCGCACATCCACGCCCATGCCGGTGCCCTCGCGTGCCGGTTTAACGAACAGCGGGTAGCGCAGGTCGGGACGCAACGCCTCCTCACCAATGATGAATTCCTGGAAAGGGGCCACGGGTAGGCGACGGTCGCGCCAGATGCGTTTGGTCAGGGTCTTATCGAGGGCAATGGCATTGGTCAATACGCGCGAACCGGTATAGGGGATCTTAAGCATTTCTAAAAGAGCCGGGACTTGAGCTTCGCGCGCGTCGCCTCCCAGCCCTTCGGCGATGTTGAAGCAGATATCAGGCCTGGCTGCCTTCAGCGCGTAGGGCAGGTTGCTATCGGCAGGGATGAACATTGTCCAATGGCCGTCGGTCTCGAGCGCAGCCCGGATGATGTTAACTGTGTCGATGTAGTCGTAGTCTGCACCGGCATCCGGTGGAACATCGGGTGGAAGTGGTTCATCGCGCTCCTTAATGTTGGCCAGCACCGCCACACGCCAGGGGCGTTCCGGCCTTGTGATCGGACTCGGAGGCTTATCGCTTTCTTTTTCTTCCAAGGGGGTGTTCATATTTTTACCTCGCTCCAGGTTTTTTTTTTACCTGGAAGAGTATATAACATTCTCCACTGTTTGCAAGGGGAAAATTCCTTAAACTTTCCGCAGGATGTTATCCGATGATTGTAAAAACCTGCGGCGGGTAAGAAACCTGCCCTACCTGGCGTTGGGGATTGCTTTGTAAAGTACGCTCGTAATGAGAAACCAGAAGGATTATTAGATAAGCGAGGGTGAAAGAAAAATCAAACTAGACAACCCTCATTCTTTCAGGTATTATTAGCGACGCCCGGCGGCGGGCAAGGTGCAGTCGCGGTACACTTTTTTAATGGATGAGGACGGCGACACGCCGTAAGAAATCACACCAGCGGAGGCAGGATGGCTGATCTTACCGAGCAAATCACCAGCGAGCTACAGAAACAGATCGAGTCCTACCAGCCCAAGATCGGCATCAGTGAGATCGGGAGGGTGACCGAGGCCGGGGATGGGATTGCACGCGTCAATGGTCTGGGGAATGTCAAATCGCAGGAGCTTGTTCAGTTCCAGAACGGTGTGATGGGGATCTCCTTCAACCTCGAAAAGGAAAGCATCGGCGTCATTATCATGGGGGATTACTCCGAAATCGCGGAGGGGATGACCGTCCGCTCGACAGGAAGAATCGCCTCGGTGCCGGTGGGTGATGGGCTGGTCGGACGCGTGGTGAACGCCCTGGGAGTGCCGGTGGATGGTCGCGGACCGGTTGCATTCACCGGCTACCGCCCCATTGAGCGTATCGCGGCGGGTGTAGTTCAGCGCCAGGATGTGGATACACCGGTCCAAACCGGCATTAAAGCGATCGACAGCATGATTCCCATCGGGCGCGGCCAGCGCGAGCTGATCATTGGCGACCGACAGACTGGCAAGACGGCAATCGCCATTGACACGATCATCAACCAGAAGGGCAAGGACCTGATCTGCATCTATGTGGCGATTGGGCAGAAAAAAGCAGCCATCGCCCGCACGGTAGCCCTGCTGGAACGTTACGGGGCGATGGAACATACTATCATCGTTATTGCTTCGGCAGACGAGTCGGCAGCACTGCAATATATAGCTCCTTACGCGGGTTGTGCCATCGGCGAAGAATTCCTGGAGACCGGGCGTGACGCGCTGGTCATCTATGACGACCTCTCCAAGCACGCCTGGGCTTACCGTCAGGTCTCATTGCTTCTGCGCCGCCCGCCGGGACGTGAGGCTTATCCTGGTGACATCTTTTACCTGCATTCCCGTCTGCTGGAGCGAGCCTCGCGCCTGGCGAACAAGTATGTAATCGTAAAGAATAATTACAAGGAACCGCTGGCCGAAGCCAGGGATGGGGTGAATGGACTGGTATATGGTGGTCCACGCGCCGCTCACGACGGAAGTGAAGCGATCCATGCATTGGAGGATCCAAACGAATACAAGCTGGTCAAGGTCAAGCGGAGCGGTGGCTCGCTGACCGCGTTACCCATCATAGAGACCCTGCTCGGCGATGTTTCGGCTTATATTCCCACCAATGTCATCTCGATCACCGATGGGCAAATCTACCTGGAAGGCAACCTGTTCAACGCAGGCATCCGCCCGGCGGTGAACGTGGGGATCTCTGTCTCACGCGTGGGCGGCTCGGCGCAGGTCAAAGCCATGCGCCAGGTGGCCGGTCGGCTGCGTCTAGACATGGCTGCATACCGCGAGTTAGCCGCCTTCGCACTAATGGCCTCCGACCTTGACAAGGCTACGCAGGCGCAGTTGAACCGGGGCCAGCGGATGCAGGAAATCCTCAAGCAGCCACAGTACGAGCCGATGTCCTTGGAGAGCCAGGTAATGGTCATCTATGCCGGGACGAACGGTTATGCCGACACGGTGCCGGTGCAGCGGATGCGCAAGTGGGAAACCGACCTTGTGCGCTTCCTCGCCACTTCGCACCCGGAAATCGGCAAGGACATCGCCGAGAAGAAGCAGATCACAGCCGAGATCGAGAAATCCTTGCGCACCGCGCTTGATGCGTTCAAGACAACATGGGCGTAAGCTCCAAGTTCAAGGGTTCAAGTTCCAAGTGGCAATCCGACTATCAGACTGGCGATTAGTAAACTAAGATGGCATCAGCCCGTGAAATGCGGACGAGAATCCGCAGTGTAAAAAACATCTCGCAGGTGACGCGCGCCATGGAGGCTGTCAGCGCGAGCAAGGTGCGCAAGGCGATGATGCAACTCATGGTAACGCGTTCTTATTCCGAAAAAGCCTGGCAGGTGCTAACTCACATCGCCCGGCAGCCAGGGCGGGCGAACCTGCATCCGCTATTAACAACCAGGCTCGAAATCCGGAAAGCGCTCGCCCTCGTCATCAGCGGCGACCGCGGTCTGGCCGGCGCATACAATACGAATATCATCCGCTTCACCGTGCAACAGTTCGACCATTATCCCGCACCGGTGGCGTACATCACCGTCGGACGCAAGGGACGTGATATGCTCATCCGCCGCCGCAAGGAAGTGCTTGCCGAGTTCAGCAACCTGCCGGCTGCACCTTCTTTCACGGATGTCTCGGCAATCGGTCGCATGGCCGTGGATGATTTCCTGAGCGGTCGCGTTGATGAGGTATGGCTGGTCTACACTGACTTTATCAACATGGGGCGGCAGGAAGCGGTCAAGAAAAAACTGTTGCCCCTGGAAGTGGAGACGCACGAGCGTGTAGAGACGTTCCAGCACCAGCACTTGACGGCGGCGTACATCTACGAACCAGCCGAGGGCGAGATCCTGGATGAGATCATCCCGCGTTTCACTGCCCTGCAGGTCTACCAGGCATTGCTCGAGTCGCTGGCCTCGGAGCATGCTGCCCGCATGGTGGCAATGCGCAACGCAACCGACAATGCCATCGAGCTGGTGGCACACCTGCAACTGGATTACAACAAGGCGCGCCAACAGACCATTACCAGCGACCTGCTGGACATCGCCGGAGGCGCGGAAGCGTTGGCGAAGGCAAGAGCATAAACTACCGGAGGCAGCATGACAAACATTACCGGCCGCGTGGCGCAAATTCAAGGAAGCGTGGTGGATGTGGAATTCCAGGAAGGCAATCTTCCGGAACTTTTCGAAGCCATCGTAATCGAGCGCGAGAATAAAGAACCGCTGGTTCTTGAAGTGGAAAAACACCTCGGTGAGAACCATGTTCGCTGCGTTGCGATGGACTCGACGGATGGCTTGCAACGGGGGATTCCCGCCGAGGCAACCGGTGCGCCGATCATGGTGCCGGTGGGCGAAGCTACGCTTGGGCGCGTCTTCAACGTCCTCGGGCGGGTGATTGATGAGAAAGAACCTGTCCATGCCGGGATGCATTATCCAATCCATCGCCCCGCTCCACCTTTTGCCGAGCAGGCCACACGCGTTGAAATGTTCGAGACCGGCATCAAGGTCATCGACCTGATCGCGCCCTTCACCAAAGGCGGCAAGACCGGCATCTTCGGGGGCGCAGGTGTTGGCAAGACGGTCATCATCCAGGAGCTGATCCGCTCGGTGGCCACGGTTCACCAGGGCAACTCTGTCTTTGCCGGGGTGGGTGAGCGCACCCGCGAAGGAACGCAGCTCTACCGCGAAATGCTCGAATCAGGCGTGATGAAGGATACCGTGATGGTCTTTGGACAGATGAACGAACCTTCCGGCGTGCGCTTGCGCGTTGGGCTGGCCGCACTTTCAATGGCCGAATACTTCCGTGACCAGGGCCGGGATGTGCTGCTCTTCATCGACAACATCTTTCGCTTCACCATGTCCGGCTCGGAGGTCTCGGCGCTTCTCGGGCGCATGCCCTCCGCGGTAGGGTACCAGCCGACCCTGGCAACGGAGATGGGCGAATTGCAGGAACGCATCACCTCAACTCGCACCGGCTCGATAACCTCGATGCAGGCGGTCTATGTGCCGGCGGACGATTATTCAGACCCGGCGCCAGTGGCAACATTCACCCACCTTGATGCGACCATTGCCCTTGAACGCGCTATCGTCGAGAAGGGCATCTACCCTGCGGTGGATCCACTGGCCTCCACCAGCCGCATCCTTGATCCGAACATCGTCGGAGCTGACCATTACACCACTGCCCGCGAGAGCCAGCGCATGCTTCAGCGTTATAAGGACTTGCAGGATATCATCGCGATCCTCGGCATTGACGAGTTGAGCGAAGATGATAAATTAATCGTATCCCGCGCCCGAAAGATCGAACGCTTCTTTTCACAGCCTTTCTTCGTCGCCACCCAATTCACCGGCTTGGAAGGCAAGTACGTGCCAGTGCGCGAGACCGTGCGCGGTTTCCGCGAAATCCTCGATGGCAAGTGCGACGACCTGCCCGAACAGGCATTCATGATGATCGGCACGATTGACGAGGCGCGCGAAAAAGCGGAGAAGCTCGGGTAATGCAAGTGTCGAGTTTCACGTTTCAAGTGTCGAGTATGTTGAGTTCACGAGTTTTGGATCGTGGATTATGACACAAGAGAGCGTTTATGCCGATTCGATGTGAAATTGTCTCCCAAGACCGCATGGTTTATCAAGCAGAAGCCGATATGGTGCTGCTCCCCGGCTCACAAGGGGAGATGGGCATCCTGCCAAACCACGCCCCGCTGCTGACCACGCTCAAGTTTGGTGTCATTAAAGTGCGCGCCAAGGGGCACGAGGAAGTGTTCACGGTGGCCGGTGGGGTGGCCGAGGTGCAACCGGATATTGTCACCATCCTGGCGGACGCGGCTGAGAACGTGGAAGAAATCGATGTGGCGCGGGCTGAGGCCGCCCGAAAGCGCGCCGAGGAGTTGCTGGCGAAAGGACCACCGCCGGATTCGGACGCATACTTGAGGGTGGAGGCTGCCCTGCGCAAGTCACAGTTGCGGCTGGATGCCGTTAAACGCTTCAGACGTGGCGGGGTCAGACCGGGGAGGATTTCCGAAGAAGAAAAATAAAAGTGAAAACCGGGTGATTGGCTGGCACCTGAGCCGCCCGCAGACACCCAACACCTTTACTGAAACGGACAAAGTGAGATAGATTATGCCTCCATTCTCTAATGAATTGGGGATTGACCTGGGGACCAACCAGACGCGCATTGCCGATACCTCGGGCGTGATAATGGACGAACCGACCATCGTTGCCATTGCAACGGAAGAGCAGAAGATCGTCGCCCTGGGTAAAGAGGCGGAGAACATGTTCGGGCGTGTGCCGGAAAACATTGAGGTTGCCCGCCCACTGCAAAATGGCGTGGTCGCTGATTACGAGATCACCGAGGCACTGCTGGCTTACCTCCTTAAGCGTGTCAGCGGACCGCTGCGTCTTTTCCGCCCGCGCGTGATGATCTCGGTACCCAATGGCGTGACCAGCGTGGAATCGCGTGCGGTCCACGAGGCTGTGCTGCAGGCCGGGAGCCGCGAGGCGTTCCTTATCCAACAACCGCTTGCCGCCTCCATCGGCGTGGATCTACCCATTGGTTCACCCTCTGGAAACATGGTGCTATGCCTGGGGGGTGGGGCGACGCAGGCTGCGGTCATCGCCATGAACGGCATCGTTTCAGCCGAGACGTTGCGCGCCGGTGGGATGCACCTGGACGAGGCCATTGTTGCTTACGTGCGCAAGAAGTATGGCATCATTATCGGTTCACCGACCGCAGAGCAGTTGAAGATAAAGGTCGGGGCAGCTGTACCCCAGGATAAGGAAGAGAGCATGGAAGTGCAGGGACAGGATCAGGTCAGTGGATTGCCGCGTCCAGCCACGCTGACGACCGGTGAAATCGTAGAAGCACTGCAAGAACCTCTCAAGGCGATCATCGAGATCGGACGCCGCGTCCTCGAGAAGACCCCACCCGAATTGGTGTCCGACATTATCGACCGTGGTCTGGCTCTGTGCGGTGGTGGGGCCCTGCTGCGGGGCGTGGATAAGTATTTCACCAGGGCGCTCGGCATCCCAGCCTACCTGGTGGATAACCCCCTCACCTGCGTCGTCGAAGGTGCGGCGAAGGCTTTCAAACTCTACCCATTTCTTAAGCGGAACCTTCCGCCTGTATAAGGAAAACTACCGGGCGAATGAGCCCGGTTTTTAAAACCTTACCTAATCACGAATAGCACGAACTGGACGAATATAACGAAAGGGAACCTTTCTGGCGTGCTGCATCAAGGATGATCCGTGTTATTCGTTGGATGCGATATTTATATTTGTTCGCTCGCGAACCCATGAATACGCCCAAATCCTCAACATCCTTCTCCTCCCACACCAGCTTTAGCGATGAGGTCGTTACCTACCCCCTGCGGGTGAGCAGGCGCTTGATCTGGCTGGTAGCCTCGTTGCTAATGCTGGGTGTGGCTGCAGGCATTCAGATCTACAGCCTGATCCAGGCCAATAAAGGCTGGAGGCACCACGGCGCGGCGGTGGTTGGTGAGGCTATGTTTTGGCCGTTAATGATCACAGCCGGTTTGATCCTCATGGGCCTTGCCTTTGCCACCATCGCGTATGTCAATTGGTCAAAATCCATCCTGCTTCACAGGGATGGTTTTATTTATAAGGGTCGGCTGGGTTTGCGCCTCTGGCGCTGGCAGGATATAGCCACGTTGCGCATGTCGGTCGTTCATCGTGACCTAGTGGGTATACCCCTCTGCGCTGCGCATGCCTACACAGTGGAAGATCGCACCCGCAAGCGGATCGTGCTGACCAATCGCTTCACACGGGTGGAGGAGTTGGCGCACGCCATCGAGAAGAACATATTCCCTTATCTGATCGAGCCGGCGAGCCAGCAATTCAACCTGGGTCGCGATGTGGACTTCGGCCCATTGACGGTGAACAAGGCAGGCATCCAAATCGGCAGGAAGAGCTATGCCTGGGGTGATATCCAGGCGGTGCTTCTCCGTAAAGGTTATATACACATCACCCGGAAAATGGGGGGATTATTTGGCGGGACAAAGGTTGCCATGGCGAAAATACCCAACGTGCGCGTGCTGCTTTCTCTGATCAGCCAGGTGGTCCGGATTGAGGTTGGTTAAAGAATGTGGGGAGTGCTGGCAACGATGCTGCCCGCACTCCCCACTTTTAATTTAAAGGGGTATGGTTTTAGTCCAAATAATATGTCATCCTCTGCAACCCGGTGGAAGGATCAATGTATTGCAGCAGCACTCCATGCGGGACGTTCAGGCTTATGGGTGCGTAATTAAGGATGGCTTTGATGCCCGCTTCAACCAACTGGTTGGCAACCGACTGCGCGGCTGAAGCCGGCACGGTCAGCATGGCCACCTTTATTCCCGCCTCGTGGATTGCCCTGACCATTACTTGCGCGTCCCGGATGACGAACTCGCCCACCTTCTGGTCGATAAGCGCCGGGTTATTGTCAAAGACCATCACCACCCGGAAGCCGCGATTTGCGAAGCCCTGGTAGCGGGCGATGGCATGGCCCATATCTCCCATGCCAACCACCACCACATCCCAGACGCGGTCAACTTTCAGGATCTCGCGCAGCTTGTCAACCAGGAAAGCGATGTTGTAACCGGTACCCTGCTTGCCAAATTCGCCAAACTGGGAAAGGTCCTTGCGGATCTGAGCGGCGGATACGCCAACCATCTCGCCAAGTTCCTGCGAGGAAGTGGTTTGCTGTCCCTGTGCCTGTATGTGTCGCAGAGCCCGCAAATAAACGGGCAGCCTGCCGATAATGACATTTGGGATTTCTTTTTCTGCCATAAGCAGCTCCAGGAAAAATGATAGCCCAATTTACCATAAAAGCATGTTTTCCGCAATTCACAGCAAGGTCTTATTTTAGGGGAATAATCTCCACATTGAAGTCACCGTACGCCCTGATATCCACGATGGACAGTGGAAAAGGGTAATAATGGCCGGGCGGATAATCGATGTTGGGGTTTTCGGATTGCGACAGGAACGGCCGTGAGACGGTAAATCCCTGCGCGCTGAACGAGGCATCGGTGCGGACCTGCAGTTGGATCCCATCCACCTGACCCCACGTCCACGAACCCGGTGCGAGGATGGCACGGTATTCGCTCGGCCCGCTGAAGAAAGCCTGGGGATCCACTACCAGCGGAATGCGTGTCCTCACATAGCCCCGAACCTGGTACCTCACCACCAACCCGTCCTCTCTCAGCTGGAACGATTTGATCCGGCTGTTATCCGCGCTGGTGAGGGTGATGATGCTGGCGGAGAGCACTTGGGTGTAGGGCATCCAGGAACCCTGGTCATCGAAGAAAGCGCCGGGAACCACGCTGGGGTCGGCTGCCTCGTCCAAGCCCGATTGCCAGGTGGATGGATCACTCAACCCGACCGCGAACTGGCTGGATGGAGCAATCAGTTGGTGCGGGCCGGTATCATCCAGGTAAAAGAGATGGGTCAGTCGTGCACCATCTGTGGCGATGAACGCGAAAAAGCGTTCATTCGACAGGAGGCAATGTTGGCTGTTGCAGAGGGTCTTGCTCGTGGGATTTTCCGCCCATTCTGAAGCATCCCGGAGCACAGATAACTGGTTTATATACTTACCCTTGAGTTCAGCCAGGAGTTCATCGTCATTTGGCGCGGTCAGCATGAAAAAGGTCAGCCAGGCGGAGTCGCCAATGGCGTTATCGATGAAGGAGGTCGATAGGGCGAGGTTTGTACTGCTAGTCGTGATGGGAGTGGCTGGCTGATCATCCGCGCCGATGGGGAAGGTCATCAGATCGTTGCCGTCCAGTGCATGGATCCAGGGGTGCGCGGCCAGCCAGGCGAAGGTCGCTGCGGCGCGGTCCGCCTGGCTCCAAGTGCTGGCTGGCAGGCTTCCACCCACCACCACCAGGTCCGTTGGATCGGAGGAGAGGGCTGCATTAACCAATGCGCTGCGGATGGCGAGAGAGGGGCCGTCGAGGGTAGCTTGCATATCTTCACCCTGTACAGGGATGGGGATGAGGCGGGTAGAAGCGGAGCGGGAAATGTGGGAGGTATCAGGTAGGGAAACAAACTGGGTGCTCGCGCCCGGGATCAACCGCGAGGCGGCAGCATAGATGAAGGGGCTGAGGGGAAGCCCGAAACCGGTGGCGGCGCGACGGCTGAAGTGGAGGGAAATATCCGAAGGATCTCCATAAGCAACATCCGGCAGGAGCAACAACCCTTCCTGCGCCATCTGGCGGATTTTTTCGGTGACACCAAGAAAGTCGAGCGCAGCCAGGTTGGGGGTCGTCTTCAGGTCGAGCAGGGCAACTGGTACCTGGAAGCGCCTGGCGTTATCCAGCACCTGGCGCAACCCATGACGCTCGCCGGTTGGGCCGGTGTGGGCACCATCCCAGCGACGCAACGCCTGGGCGGGCGTGGTTGCTGGAAAGGTATCGGTGAAGGCGAGCAGCAACGGTGCCTGGGCTTGCGGTGATGGGTCATCAAAGCGGATATCGAGGGCTTCATCGGCTGGACTTGAGGAGGTGGCTGGGTAGATGTAAATTTCGAAGGCATAGCGTTCACCGATGTAATAGCGGTTGAGGCTGAGAGTAACGGTATCCAGCGCCGGGTCACGAACCAGGCGCGCTTGCATCCGCGAACTGACGCCCAGCGGCTGGACGAGCCGGATCATCCCTTGGGAAGGGATTTGAATGGTGAGGGGGGTCTGAGCGTAATTGGCATCGTCCCACAATCGGATTTCGTAATGGGCATCGTCCGCCTGCGTGAGGTCGAGCAGGTCGAGGCGGATCTGCAGGTCGTAACCGGTGAGGCGGGTGTAGACCGCAAGCAAGTCTGTGGCAGGTGACGCGGTGTCACCTGCCGCGTCAAGGCGGCGCAAATCGGCGTAAGCCCAGGGTGGGTTTGCCAGGGGCGGCGCGGCTCCACAGGAGGCAGTCAGCAGGAGGCAGGTGGCAATAAGCAGACTAGCCAGGGGCTTATGCACGCATGATACGCGAACGAACGCAAGAGGCGTGAATGCCTCTCTTTTTAAGGGTTTAGCCCTTTTCGCTTCTTTTTTGTTGGAAAATTCACGATAATAAGTCATCAGCGCCATCCACGCGGTTCATGGTCCGTTGCGGATAATCAGGGTGTAGCTGATATACCCCAACCCCTCGGCGGAGGCAGCGCGCAGTTCCAGGGTGTATCGAACACCCGCCTTCAGCTCGATGGGTTTATTGCGGTCGCCACAGGCCAGGCTACCCCAACCAGCCGTAGGCGCTCCATTCTGCCACAATTCCACCTCCAGGCTGCCATTGCCTTCGCAGGCAATGCTGAACGACAGGTGGGCAGGCGAATCCGCCAGGCTGGCATAGGGCGTGAACGCCAGCCAATCCTCGGCATCACCCTGCGGGGCGGAGATATCGCTCGTGTAGGTAAACTGGCGCGATGTGAGGGGAGAGAATTTCACCGAGATGGCCGGGGCAGACACCGAGTCGTTATCTGCGCTGGCGGGGGTAAGGGTCGGGGTGAGTGTAGCCGGGAGACCGGTCGGTCCGCTCGAGAGCGGTAAGCCGGAGGCATCCAACACTGGCAGGTTGGCTGCGCCATCAGCCTGGACATAGGCTGCCGAGACCCAGCCTTTACCTCCCTCACCCGAGGCGTATGCAACCTGGAACCAGGTCCCCGCCTCGTTCCTTCCGGTCAGCTCCAATGCCATGCCCGCGGGGAGCAACCCAAGCGCGGCGAACTCTATCCCGGGACCGCGGCGAACGTTGATCTGCACTTTAACGCTGGCTGCGAGCGGAGTGACTGTCGAGGTCGGTGTGGGCGGGAGCGGCGTCTGTGTGAGCGAAGGCGTCTGGATGGGTGCTGGCGTGGAAGAAGCAGGAATAGGCGTCAGGGTGGCTTCGGGGGTGGGGATCGGGTTGCATGCCGCGGCAAGCATCACCAGCGCAACTGAGGTCACAAACAGGGGTAATCGTGCAGGAGGGTACAACGACGACCTCATTCGTTGAAACAAGGGAGCGTCCAACCCTGCCAGAGTGCTTCTGGATGACGCCAATATGGCAATGTTCAGAATTGAGCGGTTCATCACGGCACAATTGTACCCAATTTGGCAATTATCTACACAATTTCCATATAAGTTAATTACCCTTCCTTCACACCTCTTTGCTATACTTCTGTTGAATAAAACCCTGATTGTGACAGGAGGAACAATGAAATCTCGCATTTTCAAGAGGCTGTGGTGGATCGTTCTCATCGTAGTGGCACTCACCGGTGGCGGCACCTACGGTTATTATCGCTGGAAACAGGCGCAAACCACAACCTCCGAGACCCAAACACTGCAAACGGCCACTGCCCGCCAAGGCGATCTGGTCATCCGGGCCAGCGGGACGGGAACCCTGATCGCTGTCACCGAATCGGACCTCGTCTTTGACACCAATGGCAAGCTGAAAAGCCTGGCGGTCAATCTGGGTGACAAGGTGGAGGCCGGGCAATTGCTGGCAGAGCTGGATGACACCACCCAACAAACCGCCGTGGCGCAGGCCAAGCAAAATCTGCTCGAGCTGACCTCACCAGCAGCGATCGCCTCCGCCCAGCAAAGCGTTGCCCAGGTCCAGCAGGCAATCTACAATGACCAATTAGCATACGCCAACCTGACAACGAAGTACAGCCAGGCGCTCATTGATGACGCTTATGCGTCTTATGTCATTGCAAAGGATAATTACGAGAAAGTGCTGGACCGATACTCGGAAGATCTAAAGCTATCTCAAGACGATCCCAAATATGCGCGCGCTTACCAGGAGGTCTACGATTACCAGACCGCGATGAAGAACGCCCTGGGAATCTATAACCTGTACACGGGCTACTCCAACCCGGCCAAGGTGGCCGATGCCAAGGCGCAAGTGGCACTTGACGAGGCAAATTTACAGGAAGCGCAATATTACCTGGCAGCGTTGACCGGTGGTGAAGTGCCGGCGGATGCAACCGGAACCGCGCTGGATAAACTCAACCAGGCCAAGCTCGATCTGAAAAGTGCTGAAGATGACCTGGCTGCCACAAAGCTTTACGCCCCGTATGCCGGAACGGTCATGGCGATCAACGTCCAGCCCGGCGAATCGGTCGGTTCGACTGCCGCAGTTCTCACCCTCGCCGATCTAAGCCAGGCTGAAATCCAGTTCTACATGGATGAAA